>Ga0114966_10002904_pt1 | contig 15207 bp, 16 predicted proteins | sample M_130207_XF_Meta_FD_87029 | JGI IMG/M metagenome (GOLD analysis project Ga0114966, IMG submission 87029) | Freshwater microbial communities from Lake Montjoie, Canada to study carbon cycling - M_130207_XF_MetaG | ecosystem: Environmental > Aquatic > Freshwater > Lake | place: Lake Montjoie... | reverse complement strand
AATTAACTTAATTTTAATCCGCGGTTTTAACGCTTTCGAAGACACTCGTACTCAAGTGATCTCAATCTTTATAATCAATGTCATCTCCGTCGCTTTATCTTATTTATTCCTTAACTTGCTCCAAAATCAGTGGGTAACGGTTGGACTCGGTGTGGCGTTCTCGATTAGTTATCTTGTTGGTCTTTTAATTACTCTTGCTTTGCTGAAAAAACATATGAGCGTTATCAAGGTTAAAGATTTCTTGGGTCAACATCTGCGGCTTTATGGCGCGGCTATTGGTGTTATGGTGCCTTTGTTTCTACTTACTCAATATATTTCGTGGGTGGGTGTTGAGTTATCTCCCATGGCCCGCGCTGGCGAGTTGGCAGTTGTCATGGTTACCGCCTTTTTTGGATACTTAGTTGCCGCTAGAGCGGCAGGGGTTGAGGAGGTCTCCATGATCGGCCGCTTGCGAGACTCTCTCACCCGTCGTTCATCTGATAACAGTTAAGATAGGTTTAATAATAGTTTTAAGGGGTGCGCAGTGGGTGAAGTCAGAGAGCTTGTCATAGTAGGTTCCGGGCCAGCTGGATATACCGCCGCGATTTACGCCTCTCGTGCGCAGTTAAATCCAATAGTTTATGAGGGCTCAGTGACAGCTGGCGGTGCACTCATGAATACCACAGAGGTCGAAAATTTCCCTGGCTTTATCGATGGTGTGATGGGGCCAGATTTAATGGAGAGTATGCGGAAGCAGGCAGCACGTTTTGGTGCTGAGTTAATTACCGATGACATCGTTGAAATGGATCTAACTGGCGAAATTAAAACTTTAAAAGATGGGTCTGGAAATATAGTAAAGGCGCGTTCTGTAATCCTTGCTACCGGCTCCGCCTACCGCGAAATTGGTTTAGAGAATGAGAAGCGTTTGTCTGGCCACGGGGTATCTTGGTGTGCCACGTGTGATGGATTCTTTTTTCGTGATCAGGAGATTGCAGTTGTTGGTGGAGGTGACTCCGCCGTAGAGGAGGCTACATTTCTTACTAAGTTTGCGAGTAAGGTCGTCCTTATCCACCGCCGTGATTCACTGCGCGCGTCCAAGATAATGGCCGATCGGGCGGCAGCAAATCCTAAGATTGAGTTTCTTTGGAATACCGAGGTGATAGATGTTCTTGGAGGTTCTAAAGTTACAGGTTTGAAACTTCGCAATACCGTTGACGGTAGCGAAAGTGAGCGGGCACTTACTGGGGTTTTTGTCGCGATAGGTCACATCCCGCGCAGTGATCTCCTTGTTAATCAAATAACACTCAACCCTGACGGCTATGTTGAAGTGGATGGACGATCAACGCGCACGAACCTCGCAGGCGTCTTTGCTTGTGGTGATCTTGTCGACTATACATACCGCCAGGCAATCACAGCAGCTGGTTCTGGCTGCCAGGCAGCCCTTGACGCTGAGAAATTTCTCGCCCACCACTAAAGTTCATCCGTTACATACAAAGATCTGGAGATCACAAATGGCAACAATAAATGTCACTACAGCAACTTTTGATGCTGAGGTTTTGAAGAGTAATACACCTGTATTGGTTGATTTTTGGGCAGAATGGTGTGGTCCTTGTCGGGCTGTTGGACCGATTCTTGAAGAGATTTCAAATGAACATGGGACGAAGTTGAAAATTGTAAAACTGAACACTGATAATGAATCAGCGATCGCGATTAAATATGGAATTACATCGATTCCAGCGATGTATGTCTTTGTAAATGGTGAAGTTGTTAAGACAATTGTTGGTGCACGGCCAAAACCAATGATGCTTAAAGAGCTTGAACTGTTTATTGCATAATTAGGAATTTAAATGTCAGAGTTGAGTGAAGCGCAGATACGTTCTTTTCAACAAAGTCGTGGTTTAACTGTCACGGGTTTGATTGATGAGGTTACCGAGCGCGCACTTGAGGAAGCTCGTTGGAAACTTGGTGATCGCTCACTTAACCTCCAAGAGCCACCATTAATGCGTGGGGATGATGTTGCTGCGCTGCAATCTCGATTAACTGAGATGGGTTTTGATTGTGGTCGTGTTGATGGAATTTATGGTGCTCGTTCGGCAGCAGCAGTAAAAGAGTTTCAACAATCGGTTGGTATATCTGTAGATGGTAAATGTGGTCCTGAAACTATTATTGGCCTGCTGCGATTAACGCGAATAGTCTCGGGTGGTGCGCCTTCGGCGATGCGTGAGAGCGCTACGCAAAGAAACCGTGGGCCCGCCCTTGCCAATAAAGTAATTGTAATAAATCCAGATGGTGCCGATTCTCTTGTTTATGATGTTGGACTCCGAACAGAGGGTCGATTACTCGCACTCGGTGCATCGGTTTTCTTAACAAGGGGTCTGTCAAATAATCCTACTGAGACCGAACGCATAGCATTTACAAATCAGAGTAGCGCCGATTTAATGATCTCACTCCATGTTGATGGTTATAAGAATGAGAGCGCACATGGGCTGGCAACTTATTTTTACGGAAGTGATGCTCATGGAGTTCACTCTATTGTTGGTGAACGTTTTGCATCATTGGTTCAGCGAGAAATCTGTGCGCGGACCGATTTAGTCAACTGCCGTACCCACGCTATGGCCTGGGATTTGCTCCGCTTAACGCGTGCGCCGGCCGTGCAGATAGATTTGGGATATAGCACCAACCCAGGTGATGTTGAGCGGCTATCCCGTCCAGATTTTCGAGATGTAATCGCCGAGGCCTTAGTTATTGCGATTCAAAGGTTGTACTTAGCTGCAGAAGATGATGCTAAAACTGGAACTCTGCGGATCTCTGATCTTCGCAAAGCCGGCATCCGCCGATAAATAACGTTCAAGGCCGCCGTGGCATATGGCAGACTTAGCCCATGTCGGAGATTACAAAACGTTTTACTACAGGCGCTCCCCAAAATTTAGAGGAGCGTTTTGCAAGTAGGGCGGCACACATGAAGCCCAGTGAAATCCGCTCACTCTTTGCTGTGGCATCGCGCCCAGAGATCGTTTCATTAGCTGGAGGGATGCCAAATCTTTCGGCCTTTCCAATGCCGATGATGGCCGATGTTATTCAAAAACTAGTTTTAACCAACGGAGCTGAAGCGCTCCAATATGGCAGTGGCCAGGGTCATCCAAAGCTGCGCGAACAGATCTGTGAAGTGATGGCCCTTGAGGGGATTCGTGCCAACCCTGATGATGTTTTAGTGACAACCGGTTCGCAACAGGCCCTTGATTTAATCTCTCGAATCTTTATCGACCCAGGCGATGTTGTCTTAGTTGAGGCTCCTTCATACGTTGGTGCATTGGGAACCTTCCATCAGTATGAAGCCTCTGTTATCCATGTTGAGACCGATGATGAGGGTTTGGTTCCACAGGGTTTACGTGATGCGATTAAGAGCATACGGGCAGCTGGCGGCCGAATTAAATTTCTCTACATGATCCCTAACTATCAAAATCCATCTGGTGTCTTACTTCCCGCCGAGCGCCGTACTGAAATTTTAAATATCTGTCGTGAGGCCGGGATCTTTGTTGTTGAAGATAATCCTTATGGGCTACTTGGTTTTGAAAAACCCTCGCCGAATGCGATGAGGGCTGAAGACTCTGAGAATGTTATCTATCTTGGAACTTTTTCGAAGACCATAGCACCTGGCCTACGTGTTGGTTGGGCCTTAGTTCCACCATCATTAAAAGAGAAGTTAGTAATTGCAAGCGAGTCTTCTATTTTATGCCCGTCTAACTTCGCTCAACTTACAATCTCGAGTTACTTGGCTGAACAGCCATGGCGCGATCAAATCGCATCATTCTGTGACTTATATCAGGTGCGTCGAGATGCCATGCTTGAATCACTCGATGAGTATTTTCCAGCCGCTGCTAAATGGACTAAACCAAGTGGTGGTTTCTATGTATGGGTAACTTTGCCTCCCGAGATAGATACAACGGCTTTAATGCCAAAGGCGATTGTTGCAAAAGTTGCTTACGTTCCAGGCACCGCTTTTTATGCCGATGGTTTTGGTTCATGGTCGCTGCGTTTGTCGTACTGTTATCCAACACCAGAGCGTATCCGGGTTGGAGTTAAAGCTTTGGGTGGAGTGATTGAAACTGAAATGTCACGCCGAAGCAGTACCCAAATCTCTTAACCTGAAATGGTCTTTGTAATTCTTTTCAAATCCTCTGCGCCTGCAAACTCAATAACTATTGCGCCTTTTTTTACAGAGCCTTGAATCGAAACCCTTGTATCTAGTGCATCCCCGATTCGATCCGCAATTTCATTGAACTCAACAATGCTCGATTTTGTATTTTTAACTTTCTTCTTCTTCTCTTGTGGGGTTTGATGCGAGATTAACTCCTCAATTGCGCGCACACTTAAACCCTCATCAACTATTCGTTGTGCAAGAGTTTCAATTGTGTGTGTGTCGCTTAAAGCTAATAATGCACGGGCGTGACCGGCACTAATACTTCCAGATGCAACTTTACTCTGTACTGAAGTCGGAAGATTCATTAAGCGAATAGTGTTCGAAATTAAAGGACGCGAGCGGCCAAGTTTTTGCGCAAGCTCTTCATGTGTGCAGGCAAAATCATTGAGTAGTTGTGAGTATGCAGCCGCCTCTTCAAGTGCATTGAGTTGGCTGCGATGGATATTTTCTATCAGCGCTTCGCGAAGAAGTTCGTTGTCTGCTGTCTGACGAATGATTACTGGAATGGTTTTTAAACCTAAAGCTTTTGCCGCACGGTAGCGGCGCTCACCCATAATTAATTCGAATCTACCTTGTGTTGTTTTTCGAACTACTGGGGGTTGTAAAATACCAATCTCTTTAATCGATGCAATTAACTCATTGAGTGCCTCTTGATCAAAGTGCTTTCGTGGTTGACGTGGGTTGGGTACTATTAAATTAATATCAACTTCATCTTGAGTCGCAACCTCTGTTCCGGCAACTGTTAAAGATGTTGGTATTAATGCCTCAAGGTTTGTACCTAGTCCACCGCGACGTGCCATTATGCAATCTCTCCTTCACGTTTGTAATGTATTGAAACAACATTGGAGTCGAATGATTTTGCGCGAGCTGCAAGTTCGCGCGCAACGGCCATATATGCAACTGCGCCGGGCGAGGATGCGTCGTATGTCATCACTGTTTGATTAAAACCTGGCGCCTCTGATACGCGAACAGCGCGTGGGATTGGGATATCAATGAGCTCTTTTGGATAATGTTTGCGAATTTCATCGGCGACATCATTTGCTAATCTCGTTCTGCTATCAAACATTGTTAAAATAAAGGTCGTCAGTTTTAACTGTGGGTTTAATCGTTTTTTTACTAATTCAAAGGTTTTTAATAGTTGTGATAGACCCTCCAGTGCGTAGTACTCGCATTGAATTGGAATTAATAACTCTTTGGCAGCTGTGAGTGCGTTAATTGTTAGCAAACCTAAACTTGGTGGACAATCTATAAAGATATAATCCAATGGTTCGCCTATTTGTATCCGTGTAGCAACGAGCTCTTCGATCGCCTCTTTCAAACGCATCTCGCGCGCAACCATCGGTACTAACTCAATCTCGGCCTGGGCTAAGGAGGTATTCGATGAGATGCACTCAAGGGATGGGAAGCCTTTAACCTTTTGCGCACAGGCCGCCATGGTTGTCTCACCCATAAGGACTTCATAGATGCCAGGGTTTTCCATGTGCTCAACACCAAAGGCGGTGGAGGCGTTTCCTTGAGGATCAAGGTCTATAACAACAACCTGTAACCCACCCATTGATAAGGCGGCAGCTATATTGACCGTGGTTGTCGTCTTTCCAACACCACCCTTTTGGTTGGCGGTGGTAATAATGCGAAGGGATGAGGGTTTATCCATCGCTTCTTTTAGGCGGCGAACACCTAAGACCGGCTTTGTTTCACGTGAATCATCCACAGGGGTTAGTTAAGCACCTTTACGCAGTTCAACGATACGTCCAAGCTCTATCCCATCGAGTGTTACCTCGTGAAGGATGGATTTAGGCACTGTCTTCATCTCTTCTTCGGCGGATTTACCCTTAATCGCCATGAGAGAGCCCCCTGTTTTGAGGAGGTGCCAGGTTATTTTCTTAAGTTTTTCTAAAGGGGCAACTGCGCGGGCGGTTACGTAGTGTGCAGTTGCTCGGTGATCTTGGGCCTGTCCCCTAATAACCTCAATATTGAGGCCGTTAACCGCCTCTGTAAGGAACTCAACTCGTCGCTCGAGAGGTTCAATCAAAGTGACGTGGAGATCTGGCCTGGCTAGGGCGATAACAATTCCAGGTAGACCAGCCCCTGATCCAACATCAAAGACGGTGGAGCCCTCTTTTAATAGCTGTACAACAGGTAGGCAGTTAAAGATGTGGCGCTCCCAGATTCGCTCAGCCTCCCTGGGACCTATCAACCCACGCTCAATCCCAGCGCCTGCCAAGAGATCGGCGTAGCGCTTTATTCGAGCGGTATCTGGAAAGTACCGTTCGATAAGGGTTTCACGTGAAACATCCACCTACGCGCTATAGATTACAACGTAGCGGTTTGGATCTTCTCCGTCAGACTCACTTGTCAGGCCAAGCTCTTGGATGGTGTCGTGGATAATCTTGCGCTCAAAGGCGTTCATTGGCGCTAGTTTGATGGATTTGCCTGTTGATCTCGCCTCATCTGCCATCTCATTGGCCAGCTTCTTTAACTCGCCCTTCTTATGGGATCTGAAGTTATCGATATCGAGCATGAGCCGCGAGCGATCTCCTGTTGAGGTTTGAACCGCTAGGCGGGTCAACTCTTGGATGGCATCTAGGACCTCACCATCGCTGCCGACGAGATGGCGAAGTTTGCCGCCAACAATCGCTAAAGAGGCTCGATCGTTCTCAACATCGATATCGATGTCCCCGTCGAGATCTGCAATGTCAAGCAAAGCTTCGAGGTAGTCAGCGGCGATATCGCCCTCTTCCTCCAAGCGAGCGACGCCTTTAACTGGCTTAACCTCGCTTGAATCGGCCACTTCGGCCACCACTGCACTCTCAACTACAACTTCTTCTAGGCTTTCTATCTTCTTCTTTGCCATTCTCGCTCTCCCTGTCGGGTTTGGGGTAAATTGATAGGTATTAGGGTGATTTGTCCGAATTAGACAGATATCTACTTATTCTTCTTTTTCTTCTTTTTTGGTTGGTTTCGTTGGCCTTTGAGATCGTCAATGGGATCAACTACCTCTGTTGTTGAATCCTCTATAAACCCGCTTTTCTTATTTTTCTTTTGTTGGAGCTCTTCATAGGCTGGAGAACCAGGTGTTGGGTTTCGTTTGATGACATAGAACTGTTGTCCCCATGTCCAAAGATTTGTTGTCGACCAATAAATTAATACTCCAATTGGAAAGTTAACGCCTGAGACTGCAAAGATAACCGGAAATGCATACAACATAATCTTTTGTTGTTGCAGCATCATATTGTTGCTTGAATCCATCTTTGGCATGCCTTTTAACATCAATTGACGTTGTGTTGTAAAAGTTGTTATTGACATTAATGCAATTAAGAAGACTGTCACCACTTTGACGGTTGTGATATTTGTTCCTAGAAATGTATCCGAGATCGGGGCGCCAAAGAATTTTGCATTTGCAGCACTTACAACATCGGCCTGTGTTAAGACACCGTGTTTTACTGGAGGGTTCTTCCCGATTCCATTGAGGACTGTAAACAATGAAAAGAAAATAGGTGCTTGGGCAAGAATAGGAAAACATGATGCAAGTGGGTTTGTTTTATGTTCTTTATAGAGCTTCATCATCTCTTCGGATTGTTTTTGGCGGTCATCTTTGTACTTCTTTTGAATCTCTTTCATGTGCGGCTGAAGTGCGGTTAACGCACGCTGACTTTTAATCTGCTTTACAAAAAGAGGGATTAAAATAATTCGAATTAAAATAACAAGGCCAACGATTGCTAGTGACCACGAAGCCCCACTGTCTGAGCCAAAAATAGGGGCGAGCATTTTATGAATTGTGATAATTACCCAAGAAACCGCGATATATAAGGGGTTTAGAATGGTATCCATTGATTAAACTCCAACCTTTTCTTTGACTGCATAGTCAACTCCACCATGTGACCACGGATTACACCTGATTAATCGCCAAACACTCATCACAACACCTTTTGCTCCATATGTTTGAATTGCTGATACCGCATAGTTTGAACACGATGGATAGTACTTACATCGCGGAGCAAACATCGGGGATACCCATTGTGTATATAGTTTTATCGGGCCAGTTATTAACCTGCTCATTTTTTACTGGCCTGCTCATTAACTTTTTTTACCAACCGTTGAACTACCTCGGAGATCTCTGTTTTACAATCTGCGGTTGCTGAGTTATTTAATCCTCTAATCACAAGGAGTGATCCAGCAGGGAGCTCTGTATATAAATTTTGTATACAGTGACGTATTTTGCGAGCGAGGCCATGGCGGGCAACAGAGCCACCAACAGATTTGCTGATAATTAACCCTGCTCGCGCAGGGTGGTATGAACCCGGGTTGATATAGATATAACCCACAAAGTTGGCCGATGTGTATCGGTTGCCACTCTTTGTGACGCGGGCAAAATCTCCGCTCTCAGTAAGTCGTGCAGTTTTAGCTAGCACGATTATCTGTCTTAATGATCCTTATGCCGAAAGTCGAACGCGGCCTTTAACACGGCGAGCGGCTAGAACTGCGCGGCCCGCACGGGTTGCCATGCGTGCACGGAAGCCATGCTTTTTGGCGCGACGACGAGTGTTTGGTTGGAAGGTACGTTTTGTCATGTGGAGCTCCTAAGAATTATAAAGATTACTGCGGCCAGAAATACGGGGGAAGCGAGGGTGTAACGGTAGAGGTCTGGGGATAAGCCGGTCAAACTCAGTTTTCCTGGCTTGGGTCTTAGTTTTGTTGTGGATAACTAGTTGCTTTTTTCTCCGTTTCGCTCTACTTTTCGACTCCCTCCACAGGTTTTCCTGCAGTGAGGGTTTGTAAAGGCCTCAACCTGAGGTTTAGACCACAGGCTGTGGATAACCTTGTGGATATCAGAGAGGCAGTTCATGGATGTAAAAGAGGTCGAGCTCAGCGCTTTATGGGGCAGGGTTATCGAAGAGGTTGCATTAGGCGCACCTCAACACCGAGCTTTTTTGCAACTTTCAAAGCCTCTGGGTTTATTGCACAACAGCGATCAAACAACTTTACTAGTTGCAACACCAAATCTCTTTGCTAAAGATGTTTTAGAGAGTCGTTTGCGTGGTGTTGTCAGTGATGTCCTCACTCGTGAACTTGGAGAAAAGACAAATATCGCCGTGACTGTCGATGAGACGCTGGAGGCTTTTAACACTCCCGCACCTGAAGTAGATATTGATTTTGTTGTTCCTAAAGTTGGCACGGGCCGCAACGACGCGCCAAATAAAAATAGTCAGACTCTTGAGGTTTCTCAGTTAAATCCTCGATACACGTTTGAGAAGTTCGTGGTTGGTTCATCAAATCGTTTTGCTCATGCCGCCGCAGTTGCAGTCGCTGAAGCACCAGCAAAGGCATATAACCCATTGTTTATTTATGGTGAGTCCGGGTTAGGTAAAACCCACCTCCTGCACGCTATTGGGGCTTACGCGAAAGAGTTATATGGAAATGTCCGTGTGCGTTATGTCTCCTCTGAAGAGTTCACAAATGATTTTATTAACTCGATTCGTGACGATAAGGCCTCTGCCTTCCAAAGGCGTTACCGTGATTTAGATGTTTTGATTGTTGATGATATTCAGTTCTTAGAAAATAAAGAGCGCACACAAGAAGAGTTCTTCCATACATTCAACACTTTATATAACGCGAATAAACAGATTGTTATCTCGAGTGATCGCCCACCAAAGCAGTTAACAACATTGGAAGATCGTCTACGTAGCCGCTTCGAGTGGGGTTTGATTACCGATATTCAACCGCCAGAGCTTGAAACACGTATCGCTATTCTGCGTAAAAAAGCTGCACAGGATAAGTTAAATGCTCCAGATGATGTCTTGGAGTACATCGCGAGTAAAATCTCTTCTAATATTCGTGAACTTGAAGGCGCACTCATCCGTGTTACAGCCTTTGCCTCTTTAAACCGTCAAGGGGTGGATTTATCCTTAGCGGAGATTGTCTTAAAGGATCTAATTCCTAATGAGGGTAATCCTGAAATCACTGGGGCGACAATCATGGCTCAAACCGCGGTGTACTTCTCGCTCACTATCGACGACCTGTGTGGGACATCCCGCTCGCGGGTTTTGGTCAACGCCCGCCAGATCGCTATGTACTTATGTCGCGAGCTAACCGAGCTCTCACTTCCAAAAATCGGTCAGACATTCGGGGGGCGTGACCACACAACGGTCATGCACGCCGACCGCAAGATCCGTCAACTAATGGCTGAGCGCAGATCGATCTATAACCAGGTCACTGAGCTCACCAATAGAATTAAGCAGCAAGCTCGATAAAATGTCCGAAATATCCTTTTTGCCGTTACTTGCCCCCAGATGGGGATAAGTTGTGGATAACTGTGGATAATCTAGGGTTTTTTGTGGGTGAAGGCTTTATAGGTGGCTGTAGAGGAAAAGGGGAGTTCGATGGTTGATTACATCATCCACAGATATCTCTGTTTTCTCCACACGTTATGCAGCGCCACACTCCGGTGCGAGCAGGGGTTTTATCTTTTCTCCACACAAAAACTCTCTGGCTACTACGACTACCTTTATATAGATAGATCTACAACTACAACGAACCTTTCACTACATTGGGGAGCGAAATGAAATTCACGGTTGAGCAGTCTGCTTTAGTCGAAGGCGTTAATTGGGTCTCGAGAAGTCTCTCCTCTAGACCTATTAAAACCGAACTTTTAGGAATTGTTATTGATGCGAGCGGGGATCAAGTCTACTTATCGGCCTCAGATCTAGAGACAGCTAGTAAGTCACACTTTCACGCCGAGATTAAAGAGAGCGGTGTCGTGTTAGTGCCGGGAAGATTACTTGCTGAAATCTCACGCTCTCTACCCAATAAACCTATTACATTCGCACTCGATGGAACACGGGTTTTAGTAACAAGCGGCAGCGCAAAATTCACACTTCCCACTCTCTCTGTAGATGAGTATCCAAAACTTCCAGAGCTACCAGACACCACAGGGGTTATCGCCAGCGATGTTTTCGCTGCAGCAGTTGCTCAAGTGGCGATAGCTGCAGGCCGAGACGACTCTCTTCCGACACTCACCGGTGTTCATGTTGATATCAATGAAGACTCTGTCACATTAGCGGCGACAGATAGATATCGTTTGGCGGTACGGGAGATTCAATGGGAGCCAACAACCCCTAATTTTTCAACAACGGCGTTATTGCGTGCGCGCACTATTGCAGATGCCGCTAAATCACTCACCGGCACAAAAAACGTCTCGCTTTCATTCGCACCTACAACTAGCAATGATCGCTTAGCAGGCTTTGCAAGCGATGGAAAAACAATGACTTCACGCATGTTAGATGGAACCTTCCCTCCATTCAGACATTTACTCCCGCAAGAAGTTACAACAACCGCACTTATTGAGGTTGCAACATTGTTGGACTCTGTTAAACGCGTAGCGCTAGTAACCGATAAAACAGTTCCACTACGTTTAGATTTCAGCAATAACTCACTGTCTTTAGAAGCCGGAGCTGGCGAAGAGGCCCAAGCCACTGAAGTTATTGAGATTTTATTAACAGGTGAAGCTATTGCAATCGCCTTCAACCCGGTTTTTCTAGCCGATGGATTAACCGCGGTAGGAACAAAGTTCGTTCAAATCTCATTCACTGGGCCAAACAAACCAGCGATCCTCATGGGTAAAAACGATAAAGATGGAACGCTGATTGAAAACTATCGGTACTTATTAATGCCGATGCGTTACGCCTCTTAATAAAAAAGATTTAGTATGCGTATTAATAAGTTGGCCTTAACCAACTTCCGTTCGTATCCAGCTATAACATTAGAGTTTGAACCCGGCGTCACAACTTTTATCGGTGATAACGGCTCCGGAAAAACAAACATTGCTGAGGCGTTAATTTATCTTTCATTTCTCTCATCACACAGGGTCTCAAGTAATACCCCTTTAATCACTCTAGGCGAACAACAAGCGATTATTCGAGTGGAGATTGAAAGAGATAGTCGAGTTCTTCAAGTGGATTTAGAGATTAACGCGAACAAAACTAACCGCGCGCGACTTAACGGCAACCCAACGCGCAGCCAACGCGAAATCTTAGGAGCTTGCCAAGTAGTTTACTTCTCTCCAGAGGATTTAGATCTCGTTCGAGGAGATCCGGGGTTGCGACGCGATTTCATGGATCGCTTACTAATTACAAAATCACCACGTATGGCTGGAGTAATTTCAGATTATGAGCGAGTGGTTAAACAACGTAACGCTCTGTTAAAAACACGCGCCTCAACCAACGCTTTGGCGCCATGGAACGAACAACTTATTAAATTTGGTGCTGAATTAACCGCAGAACGAATAGCGCTAGTTGAAGCGTTAAATCCCTGGGTTGCTAAAAACTATATGAACCTGAATGAGGTAAAACCTGCATCAATCTCTTATAAAAGCAGTAGTGAAGGAGTAAATAGTAATACTAACAATAATATTTCAATCCTTAGCCGACGGTTAGAAGAGATCACTTATCAAGAGATAGAACGAGGTGTTTCTCTTATCGGGCCACATAGAGATGATTTACATTTACAACTAGGAGATTTCCCAGCCAAAGGATATGCCAGCCATGGGGAATCCTGGTCGATGGCAATCTCACTTAAGATTGGTTCTTTCAACCTACTGAAAAGCGAAGGCTCTGAACCAGTTCTAATCTTAGATGATGTCTTCGCAGAGCTTGATACCACTAGGCGCCACCAACTAATGTCTGCTACACAATTAGCTGAGCAAACAATCATCACTGCAGCTGTTGAAAGTGATCTACCAGTGGAACTTCTCACTCAAAGATTTTATGTCACACCTGGTGTTGTAAAGAAAGGAGAGAGTTAATGGAGAAACAGGATTTAGCTCTTGAGCTTTTCAAAAGATTTAAAACAGGGGTGATAAGAAAAAAAAATAAACCCGCGCCAACACAACGGAGTGGGCGACCTGGAGACCCAGAGTTAATCGGCGGAGTCCTTAGCGGTTTAATCTCAGAGCGAGAGTGGAGTAGCGGGCTTGCAGAAGGAAACCTATTTATTACATGGGAGCAGATCGTTGGAGCAGATATCGCAGCACACACAACACCTATATCAATCTCTGACGGGGTTTTAACTATTCAAACATCATCATCGGCTTGGGCAACTCAGTTAACGCTAGTTGCAGCTGATTTACTGGCAACGATTCAAAGCGACCCATCAGGTGCCACAGTTGAAGGAGTGATTTTCTTTGGCCCAACCGGCCCAACCTGGAAAAAAGGGATTCGGAGCATTCGCAACGCCAGGGGTCCCAGAGACACTTACGGCTAATAGGAACCCTCTACTTAAGGCTCATCGTTCGGCTATACCCACACAGAGCCCTTATATCGGGTATCTCTTCTCCCGCTTTCCCACTAGGATAAACACCTGTAAACAGGAATACCCTCTCAATAAGCCCTAGCGGGCATTTGAGCTAGCTATAGGTAAAGGAGTGTCATGTCTGAGAACTCCTACAACGCTAGCGCCATTACCGTACTGGAGGGCTTAGAGGCGGTTCGAAAACGCCCCGGAATGTACATTGGCTCCACAGGTGAGCGTGGTTTACACCACCTAGTCTACGAAGTCGTCGACAACTCAGTTGATGAAGCTTTAGCCGGCTACTGCACGGAGATCAACATCGCCCTAATGGCAGATGGTGGCGTCGAGGTAATCGATAACGGGCGAGGAATCCCTGTCGATATTCACCCCATCGAAAAAAAGCCGGCGCTAGAAGTTGTTCTTACAGTCTTACACGCAGGTGGAAAGTTTGGCGATAGCGGGTATTCAGTTTCTGGAGGTCTACATGGCGTTGGAATCTCAGTTGTCAATGCACTGAGTTCAGATCTATCGGTGATCGTGCAACGTGATGGAAGTTTTTGGTATCAAGATTACAAACTCGGAGTTCCAACCGCCCCTGTTAAAAAAGGTGAGCCATCTTCTTCCTCTGGAACAACAGTGCGCTTTTGGCCATCTCGGGAGATTTTCGAAACCACAGACTTCTCTTTTGAGATCTTATCGACTCGATTACGCGAAATGGCATTCTTAAACAAAGGTTTGATTTTATCCCTGACAGATTTACGGCAGGGACATGTTGACGAGAAGGGGGAGCAGTTAAGAGTTAACTATCAATATCAGGGTGGCATCTCCGATTTTGTGAAACACCTCAACTCAACGCGTGGAGAGACCCATAAATCAATCATTTCTTTTACCGCCGAGGATGCGAAAAATAAAATCGCGTTAGAGGTATCGATGCAATGGAACGCTGGTTTTAGTGAATCTGTATACACATTTGCAAATACTATTCACACCCATGAAGGTGGGGCGCATGAAGAGGGTTTTCGTACAGCTTTAACATCGGTAGTAAATAAATTTGGGGAAGAGCAGGGATTTATTAGGAAGAAGGAGGATCGACTTACCGGGGATGATGTTCGTGAGGGTTTAACTGCAATTGTCTCAATTAAGTTAACCGATCCACAGTTTGAAGGGCAGACAAAAACAAAGCTTGGTAATACAAGCGCTAAAACCTTTACACAAAAAACCGTCAATGAAGAGTTAACCTCATGGTTTGAGCAAAACCCAGGTGAGGGTAAAGAGATTGTTCGCAAAAGTATCGATGCAGCAGCAGCACGTGTTGCCGCTCGAAAAGCCCGTGATTTAAGCCGTAACCGCAAAGGTTTACTTGAAGGTCGTGGAATGCCAGGCAAGCTAGCTGACTGTCAATGGACCGATCCAGCTAAGTGCGAACTCTATATTGTTGAGGGAGATTCGGCGGGCGGGTCTACAAAAGGCGGACGCGACTCTCGTAACCAAGCGGTACTTCCAATCCGTGGAAAGATTCTCAACGTTGAAAAAGCGCGCATTGATCGAGTGCTACAAAACAATGAAGTGCAGGCGTTAATCACCGCACTAGGCACAGGTGTTCACGATGATTTTGATATTGCGAAATTGCGCTACCACAAGATTATTTTGATGGCAGATGCCGATGTGGATGGTCAACACATTCGCACACTTCTCTTAACTCTTCTCTTTAGATTCATGCGCCCACTTATTGAAAACGGCTT
>Ga0114966_10002903_pt1 | contig 15213 bp, 9 predicted proteins | sample M_130207_XF_Meta_FD_87029 | JGI IMG/M metagenome (GOLD analysis project Ga0114966, IMG submission 87029) | Freshwater microbial communities from Lake Montjoie, Canada to study carbon cycling - M_130207_XF_MetaG | ecosystem: Environmental > Aquatic > Freshwater > Lake | place: Lake Montjoie... | reverse complement strand
TCATACAGGCTGTAATCGATCAGGGAATCGGTTAGCGCGACGATTTCCGCGCGGTAGCCGTTGGGATCGCCCGATGTGACGCCAGCGCCCATTCTGTACTTGGTTGCCAGAAAAGGCAGGCGCAACCACTTGGGCAGGATTTCAAAGTCGAACGCGAGTCGGCCGTAAGACTGTGCGTAATAAAAATCCCTCACCGCATCGGCGATCGTGGTAAAAAAAGGCACCGGGCTGTCGACCCCGGGAATCTCCGCGAAATCGAGCGGGACGATCAGTGCGCGAATATGGCCGAAAGCCGGCAACCGCACCCGCACCCGTGGAAATCCGGCCGAAAGATCCACATTTAATCCCCGGTTGGGAGTGACCTGATCGATCAGCTGGAATTCAGACGTCGGGACGAACGTCAGCGCCGATTCATTGGCGAGCGCCGTCAATGCTGCCAGTTTCTCCTGAGCCACCAGATTTTTCAGCGTCACCGTGACCGCGAAAAAGCCCTTATCGTCTGCCGTTTTTTCGTTCACGGAAACCACGCCCGAGGATGCCACGGTAGCCGAATAACGAAGCCTGGTCATCGAGCTGCTCAGGCTCCCGGGTTCGACCACATCAAACCAATAGGTGCCTGGGTTTAACTTCATCAACAGCGTACCGTTCGCTGCCGCACTCACGAATGGAGATGCGCCCCCGCCCGCAGCGGAGACCAGGAAGATGCCGGTCTGGCTCAGGGCGACTGCGGGGTTGCGTGGATCATAGATCCATAACCGGAAATTCTCACCAGTGGACGGCGCCGCCACGCCCGCCGGCACGGAAGGGCCAGTCGCCGCCGTGATCGGTCCCGGATCAGGGAGGCTGATCACGGGTCGGACTGTCACCGAATTAATTGCCGGAATCTGTGCGACCGAAGCCAAGGTAAGCGCCGCCGCGAGACTCAAGTACGAGAAAATAATTCGAAGCCCTGCTTTCATTGAACGGTGAGCGGAGTTTTGCTGAGCGTTGGAAGGTGGATCGGGGCAAAGCGGAGGAATAACGCGTGGCCCGTTTCGGATCTGAAATCGGATTAACGGATAGGAGAAGAAAAAATGGTCTGGTAATGTTTAATATTCGGAGGACATCCCGGAGTTTTTCGGCCGCCGGAGGCGGCCTATCTCGCCAGATCAAACCGCGCCCCCTCCGGAGCGGCGGGCTGTCATGGAAGACCGACGTCAGGGGAGGCCAAGCCGAGGAGGCCACACTGTGCACTCGGGCGCGAAGCAGCGAGGGCAACGATCCCGGACTCAGAACGACGGATCAGCCCCAGTCTGGGCTAGACGTTCCCCAGCCGACCCGTCGAATCGCCGAAGCGCTCGAGGTCGGTCGCACCCGCCTGGTCGGCGAGCGTGAGGACGAGGTTGCTCATCGGCTTGCCGCCGTGCTGCACGTAACGCTCGGTCTGCCAATGGCCCAGCGCGATGTGCGGGCCGGCACCCTACGCGGCGTTTATTGCCACAAAAGCCGACCGCGGCTCCGTCTGGTCAACCCTGACCTCGCTGATCGCTCCGGCCAGGCGGCGGACATGGCGACTAAAAGAAAACCCGACTATAGGCCGAGGAAGTCGGCGAGACGGTTTTGCACCGCTGTCCACTCTTCGACCGTGACGGCGCCAAGACGACGTTCCAAGCGGGAGACCGACACCGACTGCACCTGCTGAAGGTGGAATGCGCCGGGTTTCAGGAAGGATTTCGGGAGCGCCAGCTCCCAGCGCTGACCGCGTAGCGCTGTCGTGTGCGGCAGCACCGTGACGAGCGCGAGTTCGTCGTCGGCCGGATAGTCTGTGAGCAACAAGCACGGGCGCACTTTAGCGATCATGCCGAGGTCGATCATCCAGACTTCACCCGCTTTTGCCACGTGCAGCGTCCTCCGCTTCCATCCGGTCAAGCATCGCGAAACCTTCGGCAGCGGTGTATTCTAGGGCCGCGATGTCGTCGGCCTCGTCGATGGCCAGCGCGCGACGACACAACAGGCGGCGCTCTTCGTGCGTGAGGCGCGGCAACTCGTCGAGAATTTCGATTAAGGACATGGGTGGGAACATAGGAATGGGCCCGTGCAGTTCAACACTCGCGTTCGTGCGGGGAGCCGAACGGGATCAGCAACGGTTTGGGATCAGGCAAAAAGATTTTAATGTTTAGTGTGTCGCCCACTTCTTCCGCAGGAGAGCGCTCAGCATGGCCAGCCATTAAACATTAAAAACTGACCCATCCGACTTCCTCAATGGATGACAAACGGGGCGGTGGCGGCGGCTCAGTCGAAGCGGCCGGTGCGAAGAAACATGCTCACGGCCCGGGCGGTGGCGGAGTGAAAAAGGATGCCGGTGTGTGAGGCCGGGACGGTGCGATGGGCGGTTTCGCCGGCGAGGTGGGTCGCCGCGACGCTGACCGGGCCATCGTTGGGTTTGGGCACCCAGATCGAAGCCAACGGGTTCACAGAGCGGTTGCCGGCGATGATCCCAAGTTCGGCGGTGGTGGGCCAAGGGCCGAGACGTTGGGGCAGATGCTGCGGCGCGGTGCCGAGAAGCGAGAGATTGGGTCCGAGCAAGGCGCGGAACAGCCCGGAGCGTCCGAGACGTTCGGCGGCTTCGCTGCCGGCGTTGGGCGGGGCGAGCATGACGACCCGGCCGAGATTCGCAGGGAAGGCGGGGCCGGTGCGGGATTGTCGGCCGAGCCAGGCGCGCACGAGAATGCCGCCCATCGAGTGCGTGACGAAGTGAAGGCGCGGCGACGCGGCGGGGACGTGCGCGGCGAGTTGGGCGGGCAACCAGTCGCGCGCCAGCGTTTCGAGCAGCACCGTGCGGGAGGGGTAGGAGAGGTTGACGACGTGAAACCCGTCGCGGGCGAGCGCGGAGCCGAGGCAATGCATCGTCCAACCGCCGACGCCGAGACCGTGGAGGAGGACGACGGTTTCTATCTCGGAAAGAGCGAGGGTGGGCATGAGTGCGTGCGGCCAAGCGGGAGGCAGTTCACAATGCTTTCATTTGACGGCCGCGGAGGGTCATAAAAATGGAGCCAGGTTACTCATCGTTCACTGGCTTCAGGCACGGAAAGGTCAGGCGGTAACACGTTGCGCATTACACTCGGGCGCAAAGCAGCGTTAGCCACGATCCCGCGCTCAGAACGACGGATCAGCCCCAGTCCGGGCTAGACGTTCCCCAGACGACCCGTCGAATCGCCGAAGCGCGCGAGGTCGGTCGCACCCGCTTGATCGGCGAGGGTGAGGAAGAGGTTGCTCATCGGCTTGCCGCCGTGCTGCACGTAGCGCCCGGTCTGCAATAGGCCGCCGCCGCCGCCCGCGAGGAGCACCGGGAGATTGTCGTGGCTGTGGCGGTTGGCGTCCGCGTTGCCACTGCCGTAGACGATGCGCGTGTTGTGGAGGACCGAATTCCCGTCGATGTCGCGGGCCTCTTCGAGTTGCTGGAGGAACTTTGCGAACCGCTCGGCATACCAGCGGTCGATCTTCGAAATCTTGTCGATGCGCTCCTGGTTGTTTTGATGGTGCGAGAGATCATGGTGCCCTTCGACGACGCCAATCTCACTGTGGGAACGGTTGTCGCCGTCGTGCGCGAGCGCGAAGGTCGCGACGCGGGTCGTGTCCGTTTTGAAGGCGAGCGCGAGCAGGTCATACATCAACGCGATGTGCTCGCCGTGACTCTGCGGCACGCCGTTGGGCGTCGGTTGATTGGGATCGATATTGGGACCGAACTGCTCGGCTTTCTGAATACGAACTTCGACGTCGCGGATGCCGGTGAGATATTGGTCAAGTTTGTCGCGGTCGGTGGTGTCGAGCCGGCGTTGCATCAGCCGCGTGTCTTCATTCACAAAATCGAGCACCGAACGGCGCGCCTGCATCCGGCGTTGCGCATTCTCCGCGCGCGCGCCGTGCGCCCCAGCGCCGAACATCCGCTCAAACAGCAACCGCGGATTGGACTCCGGCGCCATCGGCGCCGTCGCCGAGCGCCAAGCAAGATTGAACTGATACGCGCAGGCGTAGCCCGAATCGCAATTCCCCGAGCGACGCTCCGTCTCGCAGCTGAGCTCAAGCGACGGAAAGCGCGTGAGATGTCCGACCTTGTTCGCGATCGCCTGGTCGATGGAGATCCCCGCGCGGATATCCGTCGCGCTCTTGTTGAGCCGCACGCCCGTCAGAAACACCCCGTTGCCGCGCGCATGGTCGCCTCCGCCGTCGGCACCGGCGCGGGCGTTGAGGTGGTCGAGTCCACCGACGACCTGCAGGCGATTGCGCAGAGCCGCGAGCGGCTCGAGCGTCGGACTGAGCTTAAAATCCGCTCCACCGCCCGTGGGCCACCAGGTGGCGGGAATCGCCCCATTGGGAAAATACACAAACGCCGTGCGCAACGGCGCGCCGGTCGCCGTGGTCGCAAGTCCCTTCGCGGCCTCCGCGGCGAGCACTCGACTTGGCACAAGTGACGCGAGCGAGGGCAGCGCGATGCATGCGCCGAGGCCGCGCAAGAAATGCCGGCGATCCATCGCATTGAAGTGTTGTTCGGCGGCGGAGACAGCGGGGGCGGTGAGCTTTTTCATGGTTCAGGGGGACAAGAGTGTGCGCCGAGCGGCGGCTGCAGGGGAGGCGGGAGTGACTTGGGTGAGTGAGGTGGCGGCGCTCGGGGGACGACGGCGCTGCTGAAACGAGGCGGATTCGATGATCCCGCGGATCAACACCGAGGGACGACCCTCTGCGGCCTCGAGTTTGGCGACGAGCTGGTCGAGGGTGTCGGTGTCGTAATATTCGGTCCCGCGCCCCAGGGCGTAGGTGAGAAGTTTTTCGCTCACGCAGCGATAGAAGTCTCCCCGGTGCGCGGTGGCGAGGATGCGTTTCAACTCCCGGATGTCCGCGAATTTTTCCCCGGTGATGAGTTTCCCGGCCGACTCGATCGGCTGATTCATCTCGGCGGTGCGCCACTGACCCATCGCGTTGAAATTTTCCAGCGCCAGCCCCAGCGGGTCCATCCGGCTGTGACACGAAGCACAGAGCGGATTCGTGGCGTGCAACGCCATGTTCTCGCGCAAGGTCATCGACCGGAGTTTCTCCGGGCTCGCCGCATCTTCGAGCGAAGGAATGTTCGGCGGCGGCGGCGCGGCCGGCGTACCGAGAATCGAATCGAGGATAAACACACCGCGCTTCACTGGCGACGTGCGCGTCGGGTTCGAGGTCACGGCGAGCACCGAGCCCATCGTCAGCACACCGCCGCGCGGGCTGTCGGGCGGCAAGGCCACCTTGCGCATCGCGCGGCCAGTGACGCCCTCGATGCCGTAGTGCTTCGCGAGTTCCTCGTTGAGAAACGAGTACGAGGTATCAATCAGCTCGGTCAGCGGGCGGTCTTCTTTGAGCAGATACTCGAAGAGCATTTCCGTTTCCTCCTGCATGGATTGGCGGAGTTTACTCGAGAGCGTCGGGACCATCGTCGGGCGGGTGCGGCGATCACCGGAGGCCTTCCGAGCCTCCGCGAGCGCAGCGACATCCTCCGGACTACGCTGAGCCTCGGGAATCGCCGAGACGCGCCGAAACGTCGCCCGTGATTCGAGGGATGCTTTGGAAGGCGGATGCTCCCGCTGATAAATCGCATTGTCGTCGAGCACGACCGTCGTGATGTCGCGCGCCTGCAGCCATTGGCCCGTAAAATTCCGCACAAATTCGCCCGACCGCTCATGCGTCAACAGACGGGTGACCTGCCCAGCCAGCGACGCCCGGAGCCGGTTTTCCCGGGCGAGCCGGAACAGTTCGTCATCCGGCATCGTCGACCAAAAGAAATAGGAGAGCCGCGACGCCAATGCATATTCATCGATGAACGGATGCGTCTGCCCGGCGCGCAGCGGCTCGACGCCCTCTTCGCGAAAGATAAACCGCGGCGAGGCCAGCACCGCCACCATCGCCTGGGCGATGCCCGCCTCAAACGTCGTGTCCGGCTGCGTGAACACGCCTTCCGCCAGCGTCACGAGCCGCTTGACCGTGGCCTCATCGGCTGGCCGGCGAAACGCCCGCGTCGCGAATCGCCCCAAAATCTCGCCCGCATAAATCTTTCGATCCGCCAAGTCCGCCGGCACCGCGCGCGGGAAAAACCGCCCGTAATCCTTCGGCGTGACCCAGTGTTCTTTCGCCAGCGGGCCGCGCACCGCGACCGCGTTTATCCGCATCCGCAACTGGCGCACTTGCGGCCGATCCGCGCCGACGGTCTGGATCTCGCAGGTGAACGTGTGCTCACCCGGCTGCCAGTCGCAATCAAAGCGAAACGAAAGAGACTTCCCACCCATCCGCGCAAACTCGCGCTCAAAGCGTTTTTCGCCGTCCACGGAAAAAATCAACCGGCATTGGTTGGTATCAAATTGATTATCGACGAACCGCTCAACCGGACGCAGATCCAGCACGACTTCATATTTTCCCGCGTGCGCGACGCGGTGCGTCGCCGCCACGACGACGGGCGTGTAATACGAAAGCTCCAAACCTTCACCCGACGTCTCCGGCGCCGGCCGCTTCACGATGGGAGCGGACTCCGCCGGCGCATCCGACGATCCGCTCGTCGCCGCCGTCAAATCGGTCGCCGTCAGCGGCCCAGTTTTCTTTGATTCGACCACCGCAAACCGCCGTCCCGCCACCGAGCGCTCAGCGATCTCCGTCGGCCCCGGTGGCATGATAGTCGTGACGATGGTCTGCGCCGCATCGAGATACTTTTCGAGTAGCATGGGCGAAACCGTGAGCACGTCGCCGATGTTATCGAAACCGTGGCCGGAGTCGTCCGCCGGAAATTCCTTCTTCGTATCAAAATCCATCCCGGTGAGATCGCGGATCGTATTACGATACTCGGTACGGTTGAGGCGCCGCACCGTCACGCGACCCGGATCGGGCACCGCCGGATCGAGTTCGAAGACCTGACGCTTAATCCACGAGGCCAGCTTCTCCGCCTCGGCCGGAGGCAGGTGCGCCTCATCGGCCGGCGGCATGATCTTGGACCGGACGTTGTTCAGCGCCCGCAGCCAGAGCTTGTGATCCTTCAGCTCCGCCGTCGTGGAGAATTGATCGAGTGTCACGCCGCCCTTGGCCACCCCGGCCCCATGGCAGTCATAGCAATATTGGTTCAGTATCGGCTGAATATCCCGCTTGAACGTCGCCAGAGCATCCTCAGCCGCGAACGCCGCCGTCGGCAGCACCCACGAAAACACCCACACGGCGACTGCCCGGGCGCGGGCGGCATGACTGGAAGGGAGCAGGGTCAACGGAGTAAAAGGAGGGTTGGTTGGGGAAACCATTCGCAGGTTTTTTGAAACGGCAACACTGCGACGACAGACGAATTTCTGATCGGGACGTTGCGAACGAAAACACGCCGCTGGGCGCGCGCATCGCGTGCGCCCGCATTGCAAACGCCGCTGACGCTCGCCACCGCCGCCGCGCGCGCACTCACCGCCGCCTTCGGCGCTGCGGCCCCGGCGCGCACCGCCCGATCAATCCTCACAAAGTGCAGGCACCGCCTGGGATCGACCTGTGCATCCCCGCTGAACCCATCGCCGGAGGGATTCGGGGCAGCTCGAGCAGCCTTGGTGATCAGCGAGGGCGCATTCCAGCCACGCGATCCAGCGTCGAAAGCGTCGGTATCTGAGCGTAAGCATTCATTGCGCGTCGGTCGCAATGGCTCACGGATTTGGGCAACGATTGCTACCCACACCCGCGTCCGAAAATCAGACACAAAAACGCCCCGCAGCGCGCACGCGACGGGGCGGAAGGGTTTCATGACAGTGGCAGCTCAACGGGCACGCGTGGCGTGCCCGTTGCCCCCCGTGCCGTCAGGCGATATTGGCAGTCATGTCCGCCATCGCCCAACCCTTGCGATTGTATTTCGGATACAGCAGCTCGTCGGCCTCCGGCAGCGAGGTCTTCATCGCCACGGAGTCCCACGTGAATTTCTTGCCGACGAGGATCGCGACCGTCCCGAGGCAGACCGCCTCGGTGAAGGGCACCGAATACTCGAAGTTCGAACCGCAACCCGTGCGATCATTGGCGCGGATCGCCTTGATCCACTCGATGTGCGGATTACCCACCGGGTCCGGACGCGGCAGCGTCTTGGGCGGCAACTTGCCGGAGTCGGCGAGTTCCTTGTGAAAGGACTCGGGGATAAAGCGCGGGCTGTTGCAGTAGTCATTGCCGTCGTAAACGGTCCCCTTGCTCCCGATGATGAGCTGGCCGCCCTTGGCGAGCGGACGTTCTTCAAGACCCTTGGGCTTCGGGGGCAGCTCGCCACCTTCGCGCCACATAAGCGTGACGGGGGGCTGTTTCCCGCGGGCCGGGAATTGATATTCGACGACCGCCGACTTCGGGAAGGCGACCTTGCTCTTCTGGTCGATCTTCTTGAGTTCGACGCTAGTCGGAGCGCCGAGGTCCAAATTCCAATACGCCGCATCCATGATATGGCACGCCATGTCGCCGAGCGCACCGCAGCCGTAGTCTTGGATCCCGCGCCAGTTGAACGGATGGATCTTGCTGCTAAACGGGCGCTCCTGCGCGCGTCCGAGGAACGCGTCGAAATTCATGCCCTCGGGCGCCGGTTCCGTCGCGGGCCACTCTTGCATGCCTTGCGGCCACACCGGACGGTTCGTCCAAATCTCGACCTGACGCACTTCACCGAGGAGGCCGGCTTGGTACCATTCGCGCACGAGGCGGATGCCGTCCATCGAGTGACCTTGATTACCCATTTGCGTGACCACGCCGTTCAGGCGGGCCAGACGCAGAAGCTCGCGGGCCTCGCCCACGGTCTGCGTGAGCGGCTTCTGCACGTAAACGTGTTTACCCAGCATGATCGCCATGTAGGCCGGCAGGAAATGCATGTGGTCCGGCGTCGCGACGCCGACGGCATCGATCTGGTCATCCATCTCGATGAGCATCTTCCGGAAATCGGTATAAAACTTCGCGTTCGGGAAAGACTCCTTGAGCTTCTTGAGATTGCTCGTGATCCGTTGGCTCTTGGTGTCCCAATCGATATCGCACAACGCGACGACCTCTTCGTTCTTGTGCGCCATGATATCACTGAAGCCTTTGCCGCCGCAGCCGATTTGGGCGACCCGCACCTTGGCGCCGGGCGCGATCGGCCGGGGCTTACGGGGATTCTTAGCTAGGCTCGCACAGCCGGGAAATCCCAACATGGCCGCAGCCATGGCAGAGAAGGTAATAAAATCACGACGATTTAGGGTGTGGTTGGACATGGGGAGCGAATGATTGAACCTGAGGTTAGAAACTGAAACCAAGAAGACGGCACTGAGCTAAAGCCGTTGCGATCTTTTTATCGCGCGAAAAACGCCCGCCTGCTTTGGCGAAGTCTGAGCCCGACGCGTGCGGCCTCTGCTTGCGGCCCGCGAGACGATCTGCGCGACCATCCCGTGCGGCCTGCGATTTCGCGTGGCATCGGCAATTTTCCATTGTGCCTGCCGGCCGTCGGCTCTTCATCGCCTTCCGGCCACGCCGAGGATCGCCCTCGGCTTGGTCATCAAGCATTTCCCCCACCCCACCCCTGCATTAACTCCCTGTCGGCTCGCAGCTCGCTGCCGCCCACCGCCCCCGCTCCCCGCTATGAATGAGACCAAAAAAAATCCGTCGATCTTCGCTCGCTGGCTCGCGGTGCTCACCGCAACCGTGCTCGCTGCCACGGTGGTCGCCCAAAACCCCGCCACCGGCTCCATTGAGGGCCGCGTCTTCGACGCCGGCCGCGGCGGATATTTGGAGAGAGCCCGCCTCACCCTCGAGGGCACGACCCAGGAGGCATTCAGCGATTCCTCGGGTTACTACCGTTTCACGGGCGTGCCGGCAGGCCGAACGCAGGTAAAGGTGTTCTTCACCGGGCTCCTCTCCCAGACCGCCACAGTCAACGTCTCCGCCGGCCAAGCTGCCGTCCATGACATCACGATGGCCGCCACCCCAGCGGCGAAACCGCGCACCACCGGCGATGCCGTCCAGCTCGAACAGTTTGTCGTCGGCGCTTCGAAAGAAATGGACGGCGCCGCCATCGCCATCAACGAACAGCGTTTCGCCCGTTCCATCATGAACGTCGTCGCCGCCGACGAATTCGGGACCATCGTCGACGGCACGCCGGGCGAGGTCATGAAATTTCTCCCGGGCATCACGATGGATTACAGCGCCGGCGAGGCCCGCACGGTCTCGATGAACGGCGTCCCTTCCGCCAACGTCCCCATCACCGTCGGCGGCTTCGATCTCGCCAGTGCCGCCGGCAACGGCACCGGCCGCGTCACGAACCTCGATCAGTTTTCCGTCAACAGCATCTCGCGCATCGAAGTCCGCCACGCGCCCACCCCCGAGACCACCGGCTCCGCCCTCGCCGGTTCCGTCAACATGGTCCCACGCTCCGCGTTCGAACGGTCCCGCCCCAGCCACACCGCCAGCGTCTTTCTCACGCTCAAAGACGGCGATCGCAGCTTCCACAAGACCGGCGGACCGCTCAACGAGCCCACCCGCAAAGTCACGCCCGGCTTCAGTTTCTCGTCGATCGTCCCCGTTAATAAACGCTTCGGCTTCACCCTCTCCGGCAACCACGTCGACCAATACAGCTATCAGGATATCGCCAACAGCACGTGGCGCGGCAACGGCTTCGCGACCAACGTCGCCGCCACCGCTCTCACCGGGCTCCCCGACACCACGCCCGACAAACCTTATCTCACCGACTTCTCAATCCAGGACAGCACGCGGGGCAATCGCGCCGATTCGGCCGGACTCACCGTCGACTACAAACTGTCCCACAACGACACCGTGTCCCTGTCGTTCCAATACACGTGGATCGGTGTCGTCCACAACAACCGGACCCTCTCGTTCTTTGTCAACCGCGTGCAACCGGGCGCTTGGGGCCCGACCTTTACCGAGGGCACGCGCTACATCGCCGGCTCGCCGACGTCCACCGGCACCCTCACTCCCGGCGGTTTCGCCAATCCCGGCGGCTTCGGCGAAATCCGCACCAACGGCGGCGCCCAAACGTGGTTCGGCACCACCCTGACCCCCACCCTGGTCTGGCGCCATGACGGCCCCCTCTGGAAGATCGACGCCGGCGCCGGCTGGTCCCGCGCGAGCCTCCACACCCGCAACGTCGACAAAGGCTACTTCGGCGCTTCCCAAGCCCGCCGCACCGGCGTCCGCGTCAGCTTCGCCGACATTTTCTACCTCCGCCCGAATACGATCACCGTCACCGACGGCCTCGGCCGCGACATCGATCCCTACAATCTCGCAAACTATTCGCTCGATACATCCAACAACATCGTCCGCGACTCCTACGATGTCCGCCGCAGCGTCAACGCCAACCTCCGCCGCGATCTCCACGTTCGCGGGCTACCCGTTTCCCTCAAAGTCGGCGCCGAACTCAAGAGCTCCGAGCGCGACCTCCGCGCTCCCACCGAGACCTTCACCTTCGTCGGCAAAGACCGCATCAACAGCTTCGCCGCCGGCGCCCCGGTCAACGGCGACGACAACGCGGGCATCGTCCTCGACGAAAATTTCTCCACCCGCGTCGGCTCCTACGGTTTCCCGAAGATCCAATGGATCAGCAACGACGACTACTACGACATCTACAAACGCAACCCCGAGTATTTCACCTCGGTCGCCAACACCACCTACCAAGCCGGCATCAACAATTCCAAACGCGCCCAGGAAGTCATCTCGTCCCTGTATTTTCGCGGCGACATCGCGTTTTTCAACAACCGCCTCCAGCTGGTCGGCGGCTTGCGCGGCGAGCAGACTGACATCTGGGGCGAGGGCCCCCTCACGTATCCCGCCGGCAACTACCGCCGCGACGCCAAAGGCGACATCGTCTATCGGCGCGACGCCGCCGGCAACATCGTCGTCAACGCCACCGGTGTGAAACAGCCCGAACTCATCGTCCCCACCACCGACGCCCTCGGGGTCTCTACGCTCACCCGCATCGATCGCGGTCAGCACACCCGCAAGCAATACCTCCGCCTCTTCCCCAATCTGAACGTCGGCTACAATATTCGCGAAAATCTCATCGCCCGCTTCGCCTATTACCAGTCCGTCGGCCGCCCCGATTTCGGCCAATACATGAACGGCCTCACCTTGCCCGACACCTCCGTCGCCCGCACGTCCGCGACCGTGATCAGCGTCAACAACCCCACCATCAAGGCCTGGAGCGCCGAGACGTTTAAGGTCCGCGTCGAATACTATTTTGAAGGCATCGGCACGATTAACCTCGGAGGCTACCGTCGCGAATTCACCAATTTCTTCGCCAACACGCGCTTCCTCGTCACCCCGGAATTCCTCTCCCTTTACAGCCTCGATCCCGACGAATACGGCGATTACGAGGTCACCACCAATCACAACCTCACGGAAAAAGTGGAAATGACCGGCTTCGAGTTCGACTACAAACGCTCCCTTAATTTTCTGCCCCACTGGGCCCGCGGCATCCAGGTCTTCGCCAACGCCAGCGCCCAACGCGCGCCCGATGGCATCTCCCGGAATTTCAACTTCGTCCGCCGCAGCGGCAGTTGGGGCTTCAGCGTCAGCCGCCCGAAATTCACCTACCGCATGAACTGGAACTACCGCGAACCTCAGCGCCGCGGCATCATCGCCGTCGCCCGCAGCATCGAGCCCGACACCTACAACTGGGGATCCAAACGCCTCTACCTCGATGTCACCTTAGACTATAATCTGAACCGCCGTTTCAGCCTCTTCGCCAGCATGCGGAACATCAACGATCAGACCGAAGACTCAAAAATCTACGGCCCCAACACCCCCGACTACGCCAAATTCCGCCAACGCCAGGATTTCGGCTCCGCCTGGACCTTCGGCATCCGCGGCAACCTCTAATCCCACGTTGCGTTCAAGATTAGCTTAACCGGGCTTGGGGGAGGAGCCCGCTTGCGGGCGATTTTTACCTTCTGAATCGCCCGCAAGCAGGCGACAAAAACCGGTGTTCGTCTAATCTTGAACGCGCATTGGAATAGTCCCCATTCGCTTTCACTAATAGACTCATTTGTCTGAAAGTCGGAGCCTGCTGGCAGGCGATTCAGGACGTCGTCAGTCGGTGAAATGTAAAATCGCCCGCAAGCAGGCTCCTACAAAAACCAAGATCCGTCTCAACTTGGACGCGCATTGGAATACTTTTAAGAGACGTTTTTTCAGAGGAAAATAACAGAGCAATACTAGCCGGCCCGGCGCACCTTGCGCCGCGCGCTCCCCACGCGCCGCCTCCCAGAACGATCCGCCGCTCGGCATCGTCCGAATCTTTCTCCTTCCTCTTTCTCTTTCTCTTTCGTCAGGTGTTCGCCTCCGACCGAGGATTTTTCCGATGCAACTCACCAAACACTGGGCCACCCAACTCGACGACTACACCATCGATCTCGCGTGGAATCCCACTGGCACGCAACTCGCCGCCGCCAGTTCCGCCGGCCCCGTCTTTCTCTTCATCGCCACCGACGGCCGTCGCCTCCACGAACTCCCCGGCCACCCCGCCGGCACCAACTGCCTCGCGTGGGCCCCTTCCTCCGGCCCGCAACTCATTCTGGCCACCGGCGGTCAAGACGGCTCCGTCAAATTCTGGGACGCCGTCGCCGGCCAACACACCGCCACCGCGAACCTCGGCCGCGAATGGGTCGACCACCTCGTCTGGGTTCCAAGCTCTAACATCAGTCATTCTCCATTAGTCATGGGTCATTCCCCTCCCCTCCTCCTCGCCGCCGCGTCCGGCCGCAACCTCACCGCCCTCCGCCCCGACGCCACCGTCGCCCACAGCTTCAAGCCCGCCGCCAAGACCATCACCGCCCTCGCCGCCCCCCGCCAAGGAGGATGCGTCGCCGCCGCCCACTTCGGCGGCGTACAGCTCTGGGACACCGACGACTTTCTCCTCCAAAAAGAATTTCCCTACGCCAACGGCATTCACGCCCTCGTCTGGTCCCCCGACCAACGCTGGCTCGTATCCGGAAACCAAGACCCCTCCGTCCACCTCTGGATTCCTGAAAAAGACATCGAGCTCCACATGAGCGGCTACGAGACCAAGGTGAAACATCTCTCCTACGACCACACCTCGCGCTGGCTCGCCACGAGCGGTGGCCGCGAAGCCTGCATCTGGGATTGCAGCGGCGAAGGCCCCGAAGGCCGCGAGCCCGCCATGCTGCCGCACGAAGCTCCGATCTGCGCCCTTGCGTTTCAAAAAGCTCACGGCCTCCTCGCGACCGCCAGCGCCGACGGCACCGTGCAGCTCTGGAGCCCCGAACGCCCGAAACCCCTCCGCGCCACCGTCAAGATGCCCGCCGCCGCCACGAAACTCGCCTGGTCCCCCGACGACCGTCACCTCGCCATCGGCTCCGAAAAAGGCGCCGTCTACGTCCTGAAGTGCGAAGCGTGACCTCGCGGGAGGCGTCGATCCGCGCGACCGGTGGTGATGCCAGTCGGGGCGTCATCGGCGTGATCCGGGCCCTGTCATCAGACGGGCCCAACAAAACCGCCGCTCCTCGCAGTTGAGTCCATCGATCACTGGCGCCTCGGTGCCACGCGCGCCGCGTTCGTCTGATGCCAACGTCTGGTCTGTTTTTGGACTTTAGTGGGCCGTCCGTTTGCGGACGCTCAGAGCAGACACGCCGCCAACCCCACCCGCATCGCCGCCTCATCGAGGCCGATGCCGATGAAAACCAGTTCCACTCTGCGGTCTCCCTGCGGCTCCACCCACTTTTCCCGCGCACTCACCGGCACCGCGGCCGCCGTAATGACACCTGCTTCCACCAGCGCCGCGGCCCACGTGCCTACAAATTCCGTGCGCACCCCGCCACCCGCGACCGAGAGAAACCCGATGTCCGCCGCCTGCTCCGCGAACCAATAAAATCCCTTCGCGCGCAATAACCCCGCTGGCAATTCCGTCGCGAGCCACGCCAGAAATTTTTCCCGCACCAGCGCCCGCCGCGCCTCGAAGACAAAGCTCCGTATCCCATACTCGTCCTCGTGCCGCGCCGCCGCCGCCGTTTTCACAACGGATGCTCCCCACCCCGCTGCGCGCGCCGGATCGTTCAACACCCGGATCCAACGCGCCGCCCCGAGCGTCGCTTTTTCGTCGAACCGTACCCGATCCAGCACTACCTCGCTCGCGATCTGACCCTGCTCCGTGCATAAAATCTCCGCCCGCGGATTCAGTCCGCGCAAGATCGCTTCCAGCCGCACGAGTTCCTCCTCGCTCACGACATC
>Ga0114966_10002902_pt1 | contig 15216 bp, 15 predicted proteins | sample M_130207_XF_Meta_FD_87029 | JGI IMG/M metagenome (GOLD analysis project Ga0114966, IMG submission 87029) | Freshwater microbial communities from Lake Montjoie, Canada to study carbon cycling - M_130207_XF_MetaG | ecosystem: Environmental > Aquatic > Freshwater > Lake | place: Lake Montjoie... | reverse complement strand
CAGCATGGTGTCTTTCATCTCAATCTCCGCAAGTCAGTTTGCAATCCCCGCATTTTGTTACACCGGGAACAACATGAAATAGGCCAATTGAGTAAAAAATCACAGTACATTTAACGAAGAACCTTAGTTTTTAGTAGGGCTTTAATTGGCTCTGTTACCAGTTCCACATTTACTGTGTCGTTATGAGCGGTACTTTGAGCCGTAATATACTGAGCATTCACACCTCTTTCATTCAAGGCAGCAACATATTCTTTGGATAAATGTTCTCTAGTATTGTCATCGCCATCACCAGTAATTGCTATTACCTTGGTGGTTACAGGAACGGTTTTGTGAAAATTAATGGGTGATAGTGAGCCCCAGGGTCGAGCCCGGTGATCAGAGCGCCAACTGCCAATGTTACAAGGGCAAGACAATAAGAGGGCTCCATTGGCAATCCCTGGGGTTCTCCCAATCATGACGCCCGAATAAGCTGCGCCACCAGAGTGACCAACGAGTACCGTATTTTTTACACTATAGTATTTTTGTAAAGATTGAATGGCCGCAGTTACTTCGTCAACATTGTCTGATGTGTAGCTATCTATGCGTCCAGAATTGTAGCCAGTCGATTCATTACCTTGGGCATCAAAATAACCTGGCCTTAGGATGAAGATCTTAACAACATCAGAAGCTAGTTGAATATTTTTAGCTAAGCGTGGCATGCTGGTGACCGCCTTCATATCACTTTGGTCACCATGAATGAAAATAACCAATGCCGAGGGTTTCGGGGCTGATGGATCACGAAATGTGGTAATAGCTAAGCAGTTATCAACGCCTTTGACTCGGGTAAGCTTATCGTCAAGGCATTCGTCAGCAAATGCGATTTGACTGCAGGATATTAAGATCAAGAAAATAAACTGAAGTGGTAATTTATTCATCACGGTTTTATCCAGTCAGGATTGAACAGCGTCAGGGTTCCCGGAACCAGGTCTGTGTGCGGCCAAACAGCGGAATGCCGACGTAACCGCGGACCTCGAGTCTGGTGCCGTCGGCGGAGAGTTCCATCCGGCAGTGGTAGACCTGCCCCTCGTCGGGATCCAGTATCTGGCCACCGGTATATTTGTTGCCCTCTCGCTTGAAACCCCACAGAAAGGTCATGCCGAGGATCGGCTGGTTCTTGAATTTTCCCTCGCACTGGTCGCACTTGGGGGCGGGAACCCCACCGGGTTCGACGAAAATATTCTCGATTCGTCCGCTGAATTCGCCGTTGGTCTCGACGATGCGTACGATGGAATCCGGTTTATTCGTTTTTTCGTTGATGGTTTTCCACAGTCCCTCGGCAGAGGGCTCAGCGGCGGGTAAAGCGGACGCGAACAGGCATAGCGCGAAGGCGGCCAGATACGCTTTAATAGTCGCGCTTGGGGTTTTGTCTGTGGATTGCATGTTTATCTCTTTATCAAAGCGCCGACAGGTCGACCGTATCGACCACAGTAACCGGCATCGGCAGATTGCAATTTCACGGAACGCTCGATTGTCGCACGGCATTCGTGCACTGTTGCGCCGACGAATATCCAGTCGATCGCGCCAGGGCGCGGTACTAGAACGAACGCTTGTGCCGCATTCCAGCGACCACTCCATTTTCGCAGTAACGACGACGCGCCGGCGTTTCGTTGCTGCGGTGCTCGCCGCGTAGTTCGTGATCCAATGTATGGTGATCATCCTGCTGTTGCATGTCACGGCAACCCCTTACGGACTCACGCATCATTTACGCGGACCGCTTCCTGCGCCCGGGCAGCTCAGAGATGTGCGGCGATTTATTCGATGCCGGGCATGCCGGCGATCAACTAAAGGGCACTACTGACCGCTTTCGGGAACGCGCTATGGCCGCTTAGGGTCGTGAGTGACGATTCGCGTTTTGGAAAAGCGGACTTCGGTCGGAATCTCAGCAGGCGGCGGGTCTAAGAGGCAACAACCGGCCACAACCGGACATCAGCGGTTACATTTAAAATCGGCGACTATTAGACGGATCGCCGATCCGCTACCGCCAGGCTTTTACTTGCGCCATTTCGGCCCAGGGGCAGATAGTTTCTGGCAACTTGGCGGTTTCCCGCCATCTGTCTGTTTTCATAAAATGGTTTTGCGCCTTCCGATTTAATGCGAATTATTATCTAAAAATCCGCTTGCCTTTATTCAAGAGGGACGGAATGAAAAAAAATATTTCTAAGAGTTTTTGTTATGCCACGGTTTGTGCTGCCTTAGTCGTAGGTTGCGATGCCTCGATCGCAGATGAAGCGATTCGCCATATGCGCAGAGATGGTCCGCAGGCTATTGGCTTAGGGCAGGGATCTGATTATCCCAGTTGCGTGCAAGCATTGCAGCGCACGGAATGCCGCGTCGGATCGTGGTCTAGCGCTTATCCGGCAGACACTCGCCGTGAGGTCAGCCCTTCAGATGATCCGATGCCTTTGCCGGATCATCCAATGCCACCAAAGATCCAGTGGCGTTGGGGGCTATCCAGCCAATCAATCGATGACTATATGCAGAGCTCTCAGATCACCGGGTTATTGATTCTTCAGGACGGTCAGGTAGTGGCGGAGCGGTACCAATACGATCGCCAGCCGGGCATGCCGATGCGGTCATTTTCCATGGCGAAGAGCTTCACGTCGGTATTAATAGGTATTGCCCTTGAGAAGGGCCTGATTCGATCTTTGGACGACCAAGTTAATGATTATTGGCCGGAAATTGCGGCCTCGGCCTATGGCAAAACGACGCTTAGAAATCTGCTACGTATGGCGTCAGGTGTGAGGTTTAGGGAGTTATATACCTGGACGCCGGACGATGACAACTGGGTGTGGGGACAGGTGCTTTATCATTCTCGCAATGCTCGGCAGCCAAACCGAGTGTCGGAGTTCCTGAATGCTCGGGTCGATCGGGAAGTGGAGCAGGGATCGCGTTTCAATTATGCCAGCATCGAGACTGAGATTTTGGGTCGGGTGCTGCGTATGGCGACTGGTCGGAGTGTTACAGAATTGACTCGGGATTGGCTATGGAAGCCGATGGGGGCGCAGGATCCGGCCTTTTGGCTTTATAGCTCGACCGATGGAGCCGAGGGAGTCGCCGGAGGATTCAATGCATCTTTACGCGATTATGGGCGCTTTGGGGTATTGCTGGCCAACGATGGCAAGCGCGGTAAGACTTCTATAATTCCGAGAGAATTCTTGCTCGACGCGACCGAAGTCGGGCGTCAACCTGCTGCGTTTAGGCCCCGGATCGCAACGCCATTTTTGGGCTATGGTTACCAATTCTGGCTGTTGCCGTTGAGGACGCGAACTTTTGCCTTGCAGGGTATCCACGGGCAGACGATTTATGTTCAACCTTCGAGCAAGATCGTGATGGTGCAAACGGCAGTTTATGATGGCGCCAGCGGTCGCCAAGACAACTGGCCTTACCAGATGCGTGGGGCAATGTGGGAAGGAGTATTGAAAAGCCTAGGTGGGTCGCTTGATTAAGGCGTGCCGATGCTCGATCGCCGCTCCCTATTGCTTTTTGAACCGCGATAAACTATTTCTCGAACCGGATTGAATTCTCGGCATCTTCAATTTATTTAGCCGGTTAATAAGTCCAAGCTTCACCGCTCATCAACCGCCAAGCGTTTCGGTAGGCAATCAGTTCTGCTGCCGCGGGGCTGAGCCGGGCCAGTAAGGCATTGCGAAAACGGTCGAACACTTGGTCGTAGTTTGACCAGCGCCCAGTGTTCACGTCAGAACCCAATACGAAACGCTCCGGATGCTCGTCAAATAACTGTAACCACTCCGGGCGCAACCTGACGGGGCCACCATCCTGATAATACATAATCGCATCGAGAACACCACCGGAAACACTGTTTGGCGGAAACCTCGACATGTTGCCGCTTTGCAGAATGTCGAAATTAAGATTTGGATAGCGGGCGATTAATGCGCGCACGCCTTCCGGTGTCGGGAATTTCTTCCAGCGCGACGGGTCGCGATTACGTCCGACGTGGCACCAGACAACATTAGCTTGCGGAAAACGGCGTAGCATTTCCTCAAGTTCGGGCAGGAGATCGTCTTCGGCCTCATGGTGCAGGAGAAAGGGGAGCCCTGTTTCCCCGGAGGCGTGAAAGATCACTTCGAAACCCGGTGAATTGACGGGGGTATGGATGTCGCGCGAGTTGGTACTGGAGACGTAATGGCGTGCCTCGAATTCTCCCATGGCAAAAAACTCTCCCGATCGTGCGTCCGAATCGAGTTCTCGGTGCAGTGCCGGATCCCTGGCATGCCAACGCGGCCCATCGCCATGCATGATGGTAGGCACTAATCTTTCAGGGGCTTTGGCACACTCTGTAATGGACGCTTTGCTGCCCATTAATTCATTGACCCCGAGCCAAGTCAGCGCCACGCCGTTTCGATCCATGCGGGCCAGCAGGTCGGCCACCAAAAACTTAGGGCGGCCATTGCCGCTCCCCCAATGGTGTTCAACATCGATGACCGGTAGGCGGCTTTGCTGTTGCATCGCGATCAAAGTGCGTCGATAACCATCAAGCAGAGCACGTCGCGCCACGAGCCGCGTTTCACCAAAAGTTACCGTTGCGGCTCTTGCTGCCGGGATGCGTGACCAAGGCGCTGCCGCCATGGTGCACGCCAAGCCGTAGCGCAGAAAGCGCCGCCTGCTCACCGTCTTGGTGTCCGCCGAAAAATAGGAGGTCTTCATGTGCGTCCTTTCAGGGAGTCTTTAATTATGCAATTGCAATGATCTGTTTTTTGATTATGGACGTTGGATGCGTGAACGTAACAAATACGCACCTATGACGATCTGCAAAAAAAGCGACCAGATTTACGCCGGACAGAACGATCATAAGCTCCCCGTCAATTAGACAGTTATAAAGTTTAGTAAATTCTCCCGATCTCGCAATCGATGGAACAAGGTAAGTCCAGCGGGGCCGCGAGCGGCCGCTATGTAGAGGTGCCAGTGGCTGCTTGGTCGTGAGCAGACGTTCAATCTGAGACGCCACCGTCAGCTTTGCCGCGTTGCGTTTGGCACCCCCTTCTTGTATATGTAGGCTGGCAGCGGCTTACGGGAGAAAATTATGGCCAGGTTGAGACATATCGCGATGCAGGTGCCGGATCCGCACAAGGCGGCGGAATTCTACATGCGCGTGTTCGGCATGCACAAAGTCGGTGAAACCGACTGGGAAAACGCGCGCGGCGTTTATCTCTCCGACGGCGTCATCAATCTCGCCTTGCTCGATTACAAGACGGTGGAGGCGGCGGGCGAAAAACGCGGCGTTGACTTCGTCGGCATCCATCACATCGGCTTCTGGGTAGACGATGTTGCGGCAACCCGTAAGTCGATGGAAGCGGAGGGCGGGCAGTACTGGATGGGTGAGCCGGTGACGGGCGGTGGCTTCTATGAAGTCAAATATCACGACCCTAACGGCGTAGTTGTCGACATCACGGAGAACGGCTGGGGCGGCGCCGCCAAGGACGTCGTCGCGGCTGGCGCGAAATAAATGGCGAAAAAATGATCGGCGAAGCGTGTTTTTTTTGCGATTCGCAGTACTGTTGTGCTGTTGGAAGAAACACGTGCGATTGAGACCGACCGCTTGCCAGCACCGGCACGTTCGCGATCGGAAACCGAATCGTAAATGACGACGCGGAAACGCAGATGATCAAGAACTCCACCGCGACGACTTCACACCCCGCCGCGCAGCCCTGCAAAATTTGCGATCACCTGGCCCCATTCTGGGAAGCCTGCGACTTTTCCACTCATTGCGAACGCCTGCGCTCCCCTGATCTCATCGTCGAGCCGTCGGGAATATTGGTGCCGTACTACCGTTGCGGCAACTGCGGCTTCGTGTTCACGCCCTTCATGGATGAATTCAGCGACGACGACTTTAAAACCCGGGTCTACAACGAGGACTACATCAAGTTCGATCCGGGTTTCGATGGCGATCGTGCGGCTTACCAGGGCAAGATGCTGGTCGATAGTTTCGGTGCCGAGCCGATCACCCTGTGCGACTACGGGGGCGGTCGCGGACACCTCGCCGCATTCATCAATACCACCAGCGCGCGCATGCGGGCCGTCTCCTGGGACCCGTATTTCGACCTGGCCGAGCGGCCGCCGGCACGTTTCGACATGGTGATTTCGTACGAGGCCTTCGAGCACTCGACCAACCCGCGCGCCAGCTTCGAAGACATGCTGTCGTTTTGCGATGACAACCGGGTGCTGTTGATGACGACCCTGTGCCAACCGCCCGACATAGAGCAAATCAGGACCGGCTGGTGGTATTGCGCTCCGCGCAATGGGCATATCAGCCTGCATACCAGACGATCGTTGCAGTGGCTTGCCGATGAATCCGGCCTCGGCGTGATGCATTTGGAAGACGGCGTCACCAGCGACGGTGTGCATCTGTTCTACGACCGCATCCCCGCCTGGCTGGCGCCAAAAATAGGATTGTAGGGGAGCATTTCAGGGCAGCGCAGTCTGCCCCGGCTGTTCGTTGATCACGCTCGATTTGGCAACGTCAGCGCTTGATCCGGTGACGAGTATCTTCTGCGACGACACCAAGCAGTTTGCCGATATCGGCCTGCAGTTTCGGCAGGCCGGCGGTCGGGCGAAATGTTTTCGTGTCCATGAAAAGTTTCTTGTTGACCTCGATCTGCAGGCTGTCGATGCCGCGCGCGGGATCGCTGTTGCGGCTGATCAGCACGTTGCCGACATAAGGGTTGTTGACGGTGACGCTGTAGCCCATGCTTTTCAGCGTATCGACGATCAGCGCGCGGAATTCCAGCGACGTTGTCTTGCCGTGCAGATCGCCGATGCAGAAATCCGGCCGCACCTTGCCGGCGTCGGGATGCGTAGGCGCGCCGACAGCAGACATGCAATGGCAGGAAATCTGGCGCACCACGCCAAAGCGCGCGAAAAGTTCGTCGATGATGCGCTTCAGTTCGGCGTGATATGGCCGGTAGTATTTCGCCAGGCGTTCCTCGATTTCCGCGACGGCAAGCTTGCGTTCCTGAAACGGTTCGCCATAGCGCGACTTGCTTTTGATCAGTCCCAAACCTTCAAGCGTGCGCGGCGTGGGTTTCAACGTGACCGGCCAGGCGCCGTCGACGACTGCCGGGTCCATGTCGAGCTCGTCGCGGTTGACGTCGACCCAGGTGTTCGGAAACATGCAGTAAAGCAGGGTCGCCCCAGTTTGCGGCGCGCCCGAATACAAGTCCTCGACGTACATCGACACGTTGTCGTGCACCGTGGTGAACGGCAGCGGCGTGCGGTATTCCTTCGGATATTCGCGCCCGCTGCGCGAGACGTCTACAATCAGCGGCACCGGCGCGGCAGTGGCGGGTTCGTAGCGTAGAAACAGTCCGGGTTGTGCGTGTATCATTGGATTTAAAAATACGGTAATGGGTAATGGGTGGTGGGCAATGGGCTGAATTGAGTCGACACATCACACATCACTTATAACCCATCACTCATCGCTGGTCCTTAGCATACATGAAACCATTTATTCTTTTGGCGGCCCTGCTCGTGCCGCCCGTCGCGGCTGCGGCAGACCCCGCATCCGGCTATCCGTCCAGGCCTGTGCGCTTCGTTGTGCCGTACACGCCGGGTGCGATCAACGATTTCATCGGCCGTCTCGTCAGCCAGAAGCTCGCCGAATTGTGGGGGCAGCAGGTAGTCGTCGATAACCGCGCGGGCGGCGGCACCACCATAGGCACCGACATCGTTGCCAAAAGTGCGCCGGACGGCCACACGCTGTTGCTTACGGCAGTGGCATTTGCCGTCAATGCCACGCTTTATTCCAAACTGCCTTTCGACACGCTGCGCGATTTTGCGCCAGTTACCGAAATCGGCGCGGCGCCCATGATACTGGCCGCGGCGCCGCAACTCCCGGTCAAGACGGTGAAGGAGTTGGTTGCATACGCCAAGTCGCGGCCCGGTCAGCTCTCGTATGCATCGACCGGCAATGGAGGCTCGGCGCATCTGATGGGGGAAGTGTTTAAATCGCAAGCCGGCATCGATGTCGTCCACGTGCCGTACAAAGGACTGGCGCCTGCTTTGAACGACGTGATTTCCGGGCAATTGGGCTATACGTTCGGCAGCCAGCTTGCGCTCGACGGACAGATCAAGGCGGGCCGCCTGCGCGCGATCGCGGTCACCAGCAAGGCGCGTTCGCGCGGAGCGCCCGATCTGCCGACGATCGCCGAAGCGGGTTATCCCGCATACGACATGACCTCGTGGTGGGGCGTGGCGGTCGCTGCCCGCACGCCGCCGGCCATCGTAAAGAAGCTGCACGCCGACATCGTGCGCGTACTTAATATGCCGGACGTGCGCGAGCGCCTGTCCGTGCAGGGCGTGGATGTCGCCGGCACCACACCCGCCGAATTCGAGAAGTTTCTGCGCGACGAAGTCGTGCGCTGGGGCAAAGCAGTCAAACAGTCTGGCGCAAAACCGGACTGATCTGCAATCAGGAGGCGTTGATGAGAATCATATTGATAGGTGTATTGCTGATCGCCTGCGCTGCAGGTGCGGCTGACGTCGCGCAGTTTCCGGTGAAACCGATACGCATGGTGGTGCCGTTCGGCGCGGGTAGCAATACCGACATACTTGCGCGCACGGTGGCGGTGCGCATGTCGGAGAGCTGGGGGCAGCAGGTGATAGTGGACAACCGGCCGGGTGCGGGCGGCAACATCGGTACCGATCTGGTGGCGAAAGCGCTCCCGGACGGCTACACCATCGTGCTCGGCCCCGCGAGCGTGCTCGCGATCAATCAAAGTCTCTATTCGCAGATGCCGTACGACAGCAACACGGCGTTCGCGCCGATCACGAACATGGTGAAAACGACCAACGTACTGATAGTGACGCCGTCGCTGCCCGCAAAATCGGTGAAGGAACTGATCGCCCACGGCAAGGCCAATCCGGGCAAGCTAATTTTTGGATCCGCGGGAGCCGGCGGGACGCAGCATTTGTCGGGCGAACTGTTCAAATCGATGACGGGCGTGGACATGCTGCACATCGGCTACAAATCGAGCCCGCTCGCGCATATCGACATCATCAGCGGGCAGGTGCAGCTGATGTTCGACGGCATGCCTACCGCGTTACCGCAAATCAAGGCCGGCAGGCTGCGCCCGCTCGCCGTCACCACCGCGAAGCGCTCGTCGCAGTTGCCCGAGCTGCCGACCGTGGCGGAGGCCGGCGTGCCGGGTTTCGAGACGGCCGGCTGGTTTGGCTTTGCGGCGCCGGCGAAAACGCCGCGCAATGTGGTGATGGCTCTAAACCGGGAAATCGCGCGCATCATTAATTTGCCGGATGTCCGGGAGCGCCTGGTCGCGCAGGGCGCCGAGCCGGTCGGCGACAGTCCCGAGGAGTTCGCACAGTACATCAGGTCCGAAGCCGCGAAGTGGGGCAAGGTCATCAAGACGCTCAATCTGAAGATCGACTAAACCAGTTGTAACCGCCGATGAACGCCGATGACGCCGATCAGATCAAGAACGAGTTACCATGACCAGATCGGTCAGTCCGCTTTATATATCGTCTGCATTCTCTGTTTTTTATATTTTATCGGCGTTTATCGGCGTTCATCGGCGGTTGCATGATGTCACGCTCTAGAGAGGGGTAAGTCATCGAACGCAAACAAATCGGCCTCGCCGTCGTCGGCTCTGGCCGCATCGGCACGCTGCGCGCGAAGCTCGCATCCACGCACCCGGCGGTGAATTTCATCGCTGTGTCGGATACCAATCTGGGCGCGGCGCAAAAGCTGGCAAAAGAAGTCGGCGCGCAGTTCTCGTCCGCGAATAACGACGAGATCATCGCGAGGCCGGAAGTCAACGCGGTGATAGTCTCGACCAGCGAAGGCGAGCATCTGGCGCCGGTGTTGAAAGCAATCGAGCTCGGCAAAGCGGTGCTCGTCGAGAAGCCGATTGCGCTCAACATCGTCGACGCCGATCGCATCATCGCGGCGGCAGCCAAGGCGAAAGCCAATTTGCGCGTCGGTTACAGCCGGCGCTTCAAAGACCGTTACCTCATCGCCAAAGAGCAGATCATCCGGGGCCGCGTCGGCAAAATCACCGGGGGTGCTGCGCGTGTGTTCAATTCGCGTTCGCAGGCGCTGGCGATGCTGAAGCGCAATCCCGAAGCGACTCCGGTGGTAGATGCGCTGACCTATTACGTCGACCTCATGAACTGGCTGCTGGAAGGCAACGCGCCGGTCGAGGTGTACGCGCGCGGACAGAAAGGCGTGCTCAAAGCCGCCGGCCACGACGTCGACGACGTTAACTGGTCTATTGTCACTTATGCCGACGGCGCCGTGGTGAATCTGGGCGTGAGCTATGCATTGCCGGAAAAATACCCGGCGCTTGGTCATGCAGCGCGCGTGGAAATTCTCGGCACCGAAGGCGTGATCATCCTGGACGATGACCACACCGATCAGCTCATGTACAGCAACAAGGGGGTGCCGCATGTGTACCTGCCGGACCACAACGTCAACATGGTGTTCCTGTCCAGCGGCACGCCCGGTGACTGGGCGCTCGGCGATTTCTGGGGACCGATAGCGAACGAGACGCGCGCCTGGCTCGACCATCTCGCGACAGGAAAACCCTGCGTGCATGCGACCGCACAGGATGCGCGCTGCAATCTTGAAGTGACTTTGGCGATACAACTCGCAGCGGCGAGCGGCAAGACCGTCAAGCTGCCGCTGACGCAATAGCGAGAGGAGAGAGGTGAGAGGAGTGAAAGTCAAAAGCGTCTTCGCAGTCCTGGCGCTCTGCGGTTGCAGTTCCGCTTTCGCGCAGTCGTATCCCACGAAGCCAATAAGGATGATCGTCGCCTACCCGCCTGGCGGCGGCACCGACATCGTCGGCCGCATGATGGCGCAAAAAATGTCGGAAGACTTCGCGCAGACGGTCGTCATCGATAACCGAGGGGGTGCTGCGGGCAGTATCGGCAGCGAGATCGCGGCCAAGTCCGCGCCCGACGGTTACACGATATTGATGGGCAATGTTGCGCCGAACGCGATCAACGTCAGCCTTTACGCCAAATTGGGCTACGACCCGGTCAGGGATTTCGAGCCGGTGAGTCTGGTCGCTTCGACGCCCAACATACTGGTGGTGCATCCCACGCTGGCGGTGAAGACCGTCAGCGACCTGATCGCGCTGGCCAAGGCCAAGCCCGGCACGCTTAACTATCCATCTGCTGGCCTTGGCAGTTCGTCGCACCTCGCCGGTGAATTGCTTGACAGCATTGCCGGAGTCAAGATGGTGCACATCCCGTACAAAGGCGGCGGCCCCGCACTGACGGATTTGCTCGGCGGGCAGATGCAGCTGATGTTCGCAACGATGCCGGCGGCGATGCCGCATGTGCGATCAGGCAAATTACGCGCGGTCGCGGTCACCAGCGCCAAACGTTCGCAGGCGATGCCCGAACTGCCGACCATAGGCGAAACGCTCAAAGGTTATGAAGCCTCGACCTGGTATGGCGTGCTCGCGCCGGCGCGTACGCCGCGCCCCATAGTCACGAAACTGCACGGTGAAATCGTAAAAATTCTCGGCGTCGCCGAAACCCGCGACAAACTGCTGCTGCAGGGGTTCGAGCCGGTCGGCGGCACGCCGGCGGAATTCGGCGCATACATCAAGTCCGAAATCGAAAAGTGGGGCAAGGTCGTCAAGGCGGCCGGCATCAGGGCCGAGTAAGCGACGTGATTGTTTCCCTGGTCGGCAGGCGGTAAAAATTGTAAATTTATGCCGTCAACATCAGGGAGTTTTTTCATGGCGACTCAGCGATATTGTCTCTCTGGCATGTTGGGCCTGCTGCTCTCGTTATTCGGCGGCGCGGCGCTCGCAGACGGCGTTGGGCAGGTCGTGCATTTGAACGGCACGCTTCGTATTCTCGCGCGCGGATCGGAAGTCAATGCTGGCGATACCCTTATCACGCAGGCCGACAGTTATGTCCAGCTCGGCTTCACCGACGGCAGCACGATGACCATGCGCCCCAACACGCGGATAAAAATCGAGGCTTACGCGTTCAACAAGGAGCAGCCGAACGCCGACAACGCGTTCTTCCGCCTGCTGCGAGGCGGACTGCGCACGGCCGTTGCGACGTAGTGCGGTAAGCACCCCCCCCTGTCCCCTCAGGAGAAATAAACCCCCGCCGCGTGCGGTTTTTTTTGGGCTGTTGGCCGGGAAGATCCAGAAGCAGTCTCAAAAAAAGTTGGAACCGCCGATAGACACCGATTTACGCCGACATAATTCCAGACTTGGCGCCAACCGATGCCAAGTCCGTTGTGCTTATCTGCGTTCGTCCGCGGTTATCGGCGGTTGCTTTTTGGTGTTATGTTTTTGAGATGGGTTCTAGTAATATTCGCTTTCTCAGGCTCGCTCACGCATCCCGTTCCAACTCCTACCAAAAAAACCGGTTTCAAAGAGAGGATGCCATGGCAGCGCGCGCACCGAAAATCAAGAACACCATCGAAAAGAAACATCGCAGGCTCACGCGCAAGGACGTGCACGCGGCGGCCAAGCGCCTCAAGAACTGGGGCCGCTGGGGCAAGAACGATGAAATCGGCACGCTGAATTTCGTGACGCCGGAGAACATCGTCGAGGCCGCGCAACTGGTGACGCAGGGCAAAGTGATTTCGCTGGCTCTGAACTATGACCAGACCGGGCCGCAGGGCGGCAAGACCAAGTACCCGGCGCTCGGCCGCTTCAATCCCATTCACCTGATGACGCGCACCGGCACCGACGCTTATTCGGGCGTGCTTGATCACCGCAAGATCCGCGGCACCGACGACATCATCATCATGCCGCTGCAATGCGGCACGCAGTGGGACGGGCTCGCCCACATCATGTACTACGACTTCATGTGGAACGGCTACGACTGCCGCAACGTGACCAGTGCAGGTGCGCTCAAAGGTGGCATCGAGAAGACCAAGGAGAAAATGGTCGGCCGCGGCGTGCTGCTCGATGTGCCGCGCGCGCTTGGCAGGAAATGGCTGCCCGATGGCTTCGCGGTGACCAACGAATTGCTCGATTTCACGGCGCAGAAACTCAAGGTCGAAGTCAAACGCGGCGACTTCCTGCTGGTGCGTACCGGCCACGTTGAGCGCAAGTTCGCTGATAAAAATTGGGACGGTTACTCAGGCGGCGATGCGCCGGGGCTTGCATTCGAAACCCTCGACTGGCTGCATGCCAAGGAAGTGGCTGCCATCGTCACCGACACCTGGGGCGCCGAAGTGCGGCCCAACGAGACCGAAGACACCAACCAGCCGTGGCACTGGATCGCGATCCCGATCATGGGGCTCACCGTCGGCGAGATTTTCGATCTCGGTGCGTTGTCCAAGGAATGCGCGAAAGACAAGCGTTACGAATTCATGTTCGTCGCGCCGGCGCTGCCGATCACGGGCGGTGTCGGTTCGCCGGTGAATCCGTACGTCATTAAGTGACGCGAGAGGCGAGAGGCGAGAGGCGTGAGGGGCGAGGGGTGAGGCGGGAACGCTGCGCTGATTTCTTGCTCGCGCTGGTAGCGCTTGCAGCCGCGGGCGCTACTTGCGCGCAGGGATTTCCGAATCGTCCGCTGAAAATCGTGGTGCCGTGGCCGGCAGGCGGGCCGCCGGATGCGGTCGCGCGCCTCATCGGTCAGCGCGTTGGCGATGCACTTAAACAGCAGGTCGTCATCGACAACCGGCCGGGCGCCAACAGCGTAATAGGCACTGAAATGGTGGCGCGCAGCGCGCCCGATGGCTATACCTATCTGATCACTACCGGTTCGCACACGACCAATGCCGCGCTGAATGCCAGGCTGCCGTACGACACGCTGAAGGATTTCGTCTCGCTGACCCAGATCGGCGAGTCCGCCGGCATGGTGCTGGGCGTGCATCCATCGGTGCCCGCCAAAAACGTGAAGGAACTCGTGGTACTCGCCAAGGCGAAACCCGGGCAGCTCACGTTCGGCTCGGCGGGCAATGGCAATACGTTGCATCTTGCAGGCGAACTCTTCAAGGCGGCGACCGGCACCAGTCTTACTCATGTGCCGTACAAAGGCGCCGCACCCGCGCTGACGGACCTGCTCGGCGGGCATATCGACATGATGTTCGCGAGTCCATTGTCGATGGCGCCGCCTATCCAGCAGGGCAGGCTGCGCGGCATTGCCCAGATGGGAGAGAAGCGTTCGTTCGTGCTGCCGGACCTGCCGACACTTGATCAACTCGGCATCCACGGCGCGCAGATCGGTGGCTGGTACGGCCTTTACGCGCCGGCGAAATCGCCGAAAGAAAATACCGACCGCATGCTGGCCGAAGTGCTGAAGGCGCTGAAGGAGCCGGACATTCGCGAGAAAATCGGCAATCTCGGCGCCGAGCCGACGGGTTTGACGGCGGACGAGTTCATGCGGTTTCTGGTCGCGGACATCGACAAGTACAGAAAACTCGCGCAGCGCATCAACCTCAAGATCGATTGACTGGAGAAAACAAGCATGGCGGAGCACCAGAAATACTGGTTTCAATATTTCCCCGAGAGTTTCATGTGGTCGCAGGGCATGATGATTGCCATCGAGATGGCTCGCTGGGGTGGTTCGTCCATGAGCGAGGTCGATCGCGTTGGTCAGCGGCTGAAAGGAAAAGTCGGCGACAACGAAGCGTGGGGCGTGGAGTGGGAGAAAGAGGCGCAACGCATCGAACAGATGGGGGACGAAGCCACGGCCGAGAACCATCATTTCACCGCTGCGTCGCACTATCTGCGGGCGGCTACGTATTACTTCGTTGGTGAGCGCTTTGTGAAGCCCGGTGCGAAAAAGACCGAGCTGTACCAAAGCTGTTTGCGCTGCTTTCGGCGCGGCATCAAGGTGCGCTATCCGAATATCGAACGCGTTGAAGTGAAATACGAAGGCACGACGCTGCCGGCGTGGTTCATGAAGTCGCCGGTCGCGGGCAAAGCGCCGACGGTGTGTTTTTTCGACGGTCTCGACAGTGCCAAGGAATTGTCGGTGCTGTTCGGCGGCGTCGAGCTCGCAAACCGCGGCATACACACGCTGGCGATCGACGGCCCGGGGCAGGGCGAGGCGCTGCGTCTGCAGAACATTCCAAGCCGTTACGACTATGAAGTGCCGGCTGCGGCGGCCTATGACTATGTAACAAGCCGGCCTGACGTCGATCCCAAACGGGTTGCGGTCATGGCATTCAGCATGGGCGGCTATTACGCGCCGCGGGCGGCGGCATTCGAAAAGCGCTTT
>Ga0114966_10002901_pt1 | contig 15217 bp, 13 predicted proteins | sample M_130207_XF_Meta_FD_87029 | JGI IMG/M metagenome (GOLD analysis project Ga0114966, IMG submission 87029) | Freshwater microbial communities from Lake Montjoie, Canada to study carbon cycling - M_130207_XF_MetaG | ecosystem: Environmental > Aquatic > Freshwater > Lake | place: Lake Montjoie... | reverse complement strand
GTCCCAAATCCCTGCGGCCAAATGCGTCAACGCCAAACTCGCCGCCTCTCATTCTGCGCGAACGCGAAGAGCGGCGACGGGAAGAGCGCTTTGAAGCGGACTTGCGGCGCGGCGAGTAGCGGCGCTTCGCTTTGTGCTTTGCACCGCCATCCATGACTTCGACAGGTGCAGGGGCCTCGACAACCGGAGCGTCGACAACCGCAGGAACTTCGACAGCGGGAGCCTCAACAACCGCAGGAATTTCGACAACAGGAACTTCCATTTTTTTTAAGTAGTAGTAAAGAAAGACAGAGTTCTTTTTTTTCTTTATGGAAATCAAAAAATGAAATTTGTATTAAATAATTCTTAAATGTCCAAAGTATTCATGTGACAAGAGTCTTAAAATAAAATTATCATTTTGCCATCTTTGCGTCATGGACTTTTTTTGTGTTTCTAAATTGAGACGCGATTGAGATGTGCAGAACTCTGGCGATGAAAACATGGTTTCGTCAAAGAAACTGTCGCAGAATAAGAGGAATGACGCACCCCAATTTTTGTGGTTTGCATACATTTTTAATTCGGCAAAAAGTAAGTGTACATCAAACATGTCACATCTGTTTGATGACAAGCCAAATTTTTTGCTGGCGTTTTGTAAAGATCGACTATTTAAATGCCAGTCAAATTCATTTGCCCTTTCAGATGTGGAAACTTCAAAATCAATCAAAATAGTTTTAATTCTCGACGATAGCTTCCAACTTCTCTCTAATTCTGATGTCAAGTTTAGATGAGGCGGTGGCCATTCGTATTTACAAGAAGAAGACGAATTCACATGATCATAATCCAAAAGTATATTGTCTGCCTTTAAATCATTATGACGAAATGAAAGAAACGTTAGTTGCAAAGATCCTATGGTATATAAAATTTGAAAAAGTATTTCGCGGAACCACAAGTCGTGTAGTTCGCACGTACTCGTCAAGACGCTGCGAAAATTGAAATAACCGAATAAACCAGATGCTTTTTTTGTGGTAAGAAAAGTACCTGAGTCTGAAATAGAAGAGTCTTCAATCTTTACAACTCCGGAAACGTTTTGTAAATTTATTAATTTTAAGTTTTGAATTTCATCTTGCAATAAAATTTGTTTTTCTTTTGTAATTGCAGTTTTTAGTATATAACGAACACCATTTTTTTCAATCTCCCTTACATTTTCCATTTTATTAACTATGTACGTTGCATTAAGCGTTATTTAAAGTGCAAAAAAAAACAACGTACACTTAGAAACAAAAGCAAAATGGATCACATGAAATCGGATAATTTTGGTGAACTTCTTGCTGCTCTTTCTGGATCTGGAAATAGTAACCCAGGAGCAAGTTCAAATGATGCATCGCATGTCGTTCACGTTTCACAACAAGGAAACAATGGCAAAAGAATGCATTCACAACAACAACAACCACAACCTGATTTTCAGCATCAACAACAACAACCTCAGTATGTTTGGCAAGCTGTGCCTCCGCAAGCTGCCCCTCCCCCTGCACAACACCACATGATGCAAATGCAAATGCCGACTTCTCAATTAAATTATGGATATCCAATCTCTCAGCAATTGCAAATGCAACCGCAACCTCAACCGCAACCTCAAGCGCAACAATTTTTTCCTTCTCCTCCTTCTCATCCTCATCCTCCTCCTTATCACAATCAAATCAATCAAGCACCGGCAACAACTATGCCAATTGATGCTCCTGCTGCATTATTAAAAGAAAGAATACCTACCACTAAAAAGTCATTTCCAATTGTCCTGCTTACGATATCACTTATACTACTTGGATTTGCGGTTTTGGCCGTATGGTATTACTCAAAAAAGAATGTCTTGGCAAATGCCGTGCCCTTGTTAAGAGACTCTTTAGAAGATAAAGAAAATGACACACGCTTGCCTCCACCTAAACTTTTCTTAGTAAGTGAGCAGGAAGATGATGCAACAAAATTAATGCAAGATTCCCATGTAATCGAGAATTTGGAGAGATATTTATCGGCCCCTCCTTCTATACCTGCACCTGCTCCTTCTCCTTCTCCTTCTTCTTCTTCTTTTCCTTCTCCCTCTCCCTCTACTTCTAAAAATCATGCTCCTTCTAATAATGCTAAGGCTGAAGAGAAGAAGAGAGATTTGAAATCTAAACCTCAACGTCATACAAACAACTCAATGGTGGCAATTAACAAGCAAACAAGGTTTACGAAATTGAGCGACGTTCTTGCCGAAGAAGAAGAAGACGAAAAGGTTCATGAAGAAGTTGAAGTTGAAGTAAATGGCTTCAAAAAGAAGATGCCAAAGCGCATTGATTCTGATTCTCCAGAAATAAGCGAATTTATGAAGAAACGAGAACAAGCTGAAAAAGAAAATTTAAAGTGGATTGAATCTCAAAGGGAGAACCCGCGCGTTACCGAGGAGGAAGAGGAAGAGAACGAGGACAATTGATAGACGAAGAGAACGAGGACAACTGATACATCAATACTAAAAGAATTGAAGATACGAACAATACATGCTTCAAACTTATTGAGGTCGATGTTGCATAAAATTCTGCAAGTCTCCAAATAAATTTTTTTAGCTTGAATTTACTTACGAAGGACGCAAGTGGACTCGCAATGTCGGATTCAGAAGACGATTGTAAAAATATTGATGGGTAGATAGCGTGCGTATTAATCAAGCTTGATTTATAAAAATCATCGATTGGTACCCCGTAAAACTCGTAGAAACGTTCCGTCATTCGTTTCATAAATGGGGCGCTGGCGATATACGCGTGAGTAGTTGCTGGATTGGTCTTAAATATATGTTGAAACCCTTCTTTTTCAATTTTTACAGTGTCATTTGCCACAAAAATGTTTGGAAAGGATCCCAAAAACAGAATTTCAAGTGTCTTGTTCTTGTTAATAAATTGAAGAGCTTCGTTAAATAATTTTTGAATGCGCGAAGTTGACATGTCTGAAGCGAATTCCGCATCGTCTTCAAAGATTAAAGCATGCTGCTCTGAATTTAGTGCAAGTGCGCGCTTCATAACGGCAACATGAGACTCATAGCATCCCTTGCGTCCGTCTGATTGCCGGATGGCGTTAAAAATTTGGATAGGTACTGGGTCCATTTGCAACAATAACAATGGTTGCAGCTTTTCGTTGAGCGCGCGCATGGTGGGCTCCCTGTCCACGCGGTCGGCAATATGAATCACGTGAATGGAGGCAATCATCCTTTGTTTTTTTAGTGAGAGCACTCACGGACAGATGGAGGACAATGACAGACAATTACAACTAAAACGTATATATACATACTTCGACACGTAAACTTTTAGAGCGCGATTGTGTATTCTAGTATAGTTGTATACTGATTATTAATCAAGTAAGGCGTTATAGTCTAGTGGTCAGGACACGGGGCTTTGAACCCTGGAACCTCGGTTCGATCCCGAGTAATGCCATCTTCGGTATAGTCTAGCGGTTAGGATAGGGCTCTTTCACAGCCTTGACCGGGGTTCGACTCCCCGTACCGAAAACCTTAACCGTATTAGCTCAGTTGGTAGAGCACGGGCCTTTTAAGCCCGTAGCCGCGGGTTCGAGCCCCGCATGCGGTACATTTCTTTTTTTGCCTTTCTTTTTTTTTTGCCCTTGTATTTTTTTGGCTTCATTATTTTTTTGCCGCCATTCTTTTTTTTGCAAGTTGTTAACCTGGCATTCGAAAGAGATCAACTTGTTTCTTGTATTGCTCGATAAACTCAATGCACGAAGAGCCTTTAAGCAAAGAAGATCGCGACTTGTCAAATAACGTGGGAACACCATCTAGCCACCAAGGCTTTCTCTTTCCTAAAGTCGCGGCATTCTGAACGTGGGTGTCATAGCATAAGGCTTTGTTTTTCTTCAATTTTTCAAGAGCGTATCTAGAATGTTCGTCTCCCTTTACGTAAAACAAAATGTAGCGTCGAACCTCACTGTCCGCCACCACTGTTAAGTTATCGTCCTTATTGTCATTGTCTTTTTCTACTACATCGTTTTTTGAAATTGGTAGGGCAAGGGTTTTTAGAATTCTCTTTTCGAGAAACTTGCTTGCTTTTGAAACCGACATGACAAAACCTTTTATTACTTCTTGACCAAAAAAACAAAAATGGGTTCTCGGATACGAAAAAGCCGAAGAGGCCGAAGCCGAAGCCGAAGCCGTAAGTCTTTAAAAACTCGAAAGTTAAGACAAAGGAGAAGTCCCTATAAATTAAGGAGAAGATTAAGAAGTCCTCGTTTTTTAAATTTTAAACGACTTTCACCTACACCACCAACACCAAAAGCACCAACACCAACACCGGCAGCACCAGCATTAACGCCAACACCGGCAACACCAGCGCCAACACCGGCAGCACCAGCATTAACACTAACACCGCAACCTAAAGTTAAAGTACTTTTACAAGTACAGCCAATTAGAATTGTTTCTGCTTCTGAAATTGTAATTCAAAGAGCCGCATCTCAGAAAATTGCTCAAAGCGCCTTGGAAAGTCAATTAGAAGCTCACAAAGAAGCAGACAGGCAACGTCTTTTAAGTTTACAATCAATTGCAGAACAACAAGCAAATGACTTAAAATCAAAAAAGGTAGAAGGAAAAGAAGGAGAAAAAGAAGGAGAAGGAGAAGAAGGAGAAGAAGTGGAAGAAGAAAGACCACTTGTACCTGCAATTAATGGAGCTGGTCCTCAATGTGGATCTTTGGTTTGCAGGAAAAGGGAAAAATGCATTGAAGGAATATGCACGAAAACAAGATTAAATGTAAATTTTCCTAACGACGACGCCTTGGAAGAAATTCGTATTATTGATAATGGTGCTTAATCCTCGTCTTGATCCTCTTGTTCGTCTTGAAGACGTTGCAGCGCAAAAATCTCTAACATTCGTGCTTCCGACGCCATCACCTGCTCTGCATTCATAACAACCGGAGCAAAAGCAGTCAAATCTTCGATTGACCTTGTCCTTTTTTTTGTCGTTGTAGTCGCCAAAGGTTTCACTGCTTTTTCTGCTTTTCCTGCTTTTTCTGCTTTCACAGTCTTTGCCGGAAATCTTGCAGATTTTAAATCGTTAAAATTGGACTTGAAAAATTCGAGGGCTGCAGGATGCGCCCTTACAACAGACGGATCAAAAGATTTTAGAGTTAGACCATCCAATGTAGTGACTCGTGATAAGGCAACGTAAGCCTGCCCGTACGCAAATACAGTCTTGTCAATCGCCACCTCGACGCGATCCAATGAGCTTCCTTGGCATTTGTGAATTGTTGATGACCAAGCCAGTTTCAAAGGCAGAGCCGTAACCCACGCCTCTCCAACCTTTTTTTCCGTTTTTTCCCAACGGACAAATGGAATCTCAATCGCCCTCTGTTTTTCTCCAGGTGTAAAAGAAGCAAACTTGACAATGGGTAAAGGATCGTCCGGATAATATAAATTGCGATCATTTCCCTCCTTCTTGTTAAAACCCAAGGGCTCTGGATCAAAGTCCCTTTCTGGGTCATCTTTGGATGTTTTGGCAAATCCAATCACAACTCCACGAGATCCGTTAACAAGTCCCCCTTGGACATCCAAATTGTGCACAAGCATGACTTGCGCTCCAATCCGAAGTTCAAGAGACGAAGGAAGCCCAACTTCCTTTATTAATGTCTCTTGCAATCTTTGCAGATTTTGAACGTCAGTAGCTTGCGATCCACCGTGACGTGATCCAGACTTTTTGCATCCATTTCTCAACTCAAAAACATTTCGTCTCGTCTTGAGCTTTTCTTGCTCTGAAAAATTGAGTCTGTCGACATCAACGTTTTGTGCAAACAGCGAAGTGGCTTTGATTCCGTCGTCTTTTAATGTTGCATTGACTCTTGAAAACAAAACCTTCTTGTCGTCTTCGCTTAGTTCGCCAATCCGCATTCGTCTCAGCAAGGACACAAATTCAGAATCCTTTTGGCGGTGGACTTGTTCGAGATCAATAATGTCGTCCATGAGCTCATAAAAAAGATCCAGTTCAAAGATAAATGTGGCGTCATTTATATTACTTGGTTTAGAAGAGGAGGAAGAAGAGGAGGAGGAGGAAGAAGAAGAGGAGTAGGAGGAGGAGGAAGAAGAGGAAGAAGAAGATATTGGTGGCAATTGAAAAAAATCTCCAATTAAAACAACTTGTAAACCTCCAAACGGTTTTTCATTTGCACGAACTGCTTTCAGTAATGCGTCGCATTGAACAAACTTAAGAGGTGTTAACATGGAAGCCTCGTCAATTAACAGACAATCAAGATCTTTTAGGGACTTGACCCATGTCCTGCTTTTCATTTTGGTTGTAATTAAAAGGTCCATGTCCGTTTTTGCATCCTGAGGAAAAATTCTCATAAAGGAGTCGATCGTTCTGCCGCCAATTTGTACTGCTGCAAGACCAGTGGTTGCGCAAACGGCAATTTTTTTAAATCTGCATCCATCTTGCGAATCTAAATCGTCTACAACTTCATCTTCGCTTTTATTGCCGTTCGCAATAATTTTAAAATCTAAAATTAATTTTGATTTTCCTGTTCCGGCCGATCCGGTCAGCAAAAAGCTTTTGCCTGTTTTGAATGGATCCAACGCCTTTATCTGAGTTTGAGTATAGGTAAAAGACATTTTTACTTCTTATTTTTTATAATTAATTGATTAACTTATTTATTTATTAGAGTTGCAACAAAGTGTCAGCGTCATATTCGCGCAATCGTATCCCCTTTTTTAAATCTGCATCTTCATTAAATGCAAAATCGTTTCCATTTCCATGTCCATTCAACCCCAAACGTAGCCCATTTTTTTTTAACGAGCTTTGGTCAAGCTCCACACAATCATTTATCATGTCATCGAGCGCGCCAAACATTTTTTTGTGAAGGAATAGAAGAGACTTACGATTTTCATTTTTTGATTCATTCCGAATTTTAGTCTTATCAAAATCTCCAATACCTTCATCTTCAAGTTCGTCTTCTTCATCCAAAAACCCAAGAAGTCGTGCAGCGTTTTTCCTTGTTCCGAGAGCGGCAGAGTCAATTTCGACATATGTGTCCATCTTGTCCGCAGAAAAGGATCCAACATTGACAAAATACCTTCCCTCGTTTCGCAGCGTTCTAGACCAAAGACAAAGTTCGCCTTCATTTACATTTAAATCATTTTTACCCTTGATGTTTGAAGAGGATTAGAACCAAAGAGAAAATTAGACAAGTAATCGCCGGCCAGAAGAAGTGTCCTCATTTTCCGACCCAAGAATGCAGTTTCTTGATCTTCTTCCTCTGTTTCCCTTTCTTTTTGAGAACCTCCATCCAGAACTGGATCTCGGCAAGCGTACAGGGCTTTCAAATACGTATGTTTCGCATTTGGAAAAAGAATTTCAAGATCGGATGGCGAAAGAGGTTCGGTTGACGATCTGTAGGAAGGACCGCATGGACCGTGAATTCCCTGTTTATTCCCAAAACATTTTTGGACAAATCCTGTTGTATCAAACTCAAAAAAGACTCTATTCGAAGAGTGAACAGATCCTTTGTTTTGGCAGAAGTGTGAGTAAGGTCCTGTGATGTGGGTAGTGTAGCGTGTCCTCTTGGCATTTGTCGTAATTTGATTTACAATAATTTGCGAATACATTCCACATGGATGCTTGGATATCATAAGTTCAATGCACGGCCAAACTGGGTCTGACCGACTGACTTCGACTTTTTGACCCACTGGAAGTGATCCCATTGTTTTCGACTTTTGTCCGCCTCGATCGACAGCGTCGGTGCCTCCAGGTCGGCGAATGCGACCCGGTTCGGACGCCAAGTACACGGGTGCTCCTTCCGGCAAAACGTACCCAGGAGTCGGTTGTGTTCCAGCGTGCGTTCTAATTTTAGTGTCGACAATAAGCGCGTGCATATTCTCGAGATAATGAAGTTCAGACTTGACATCTCGTTTTCCTGATGTCGTCAAGACCATAAGCGGAAAATAGGGCCTTCCTTCGTCAAGTTTTCCAAATCCCTTACATTTGGCGCAGTTTGCCCCGTTTCTGTCTTTCGGATTAAGTTTTTTTGTTCCTTTGCACGCCGAACATGTGACCGATTTGCAAGAACCGAGCATTCGTAGACCGCTGCCCTTCTTGTTTAAATCTGGATAGACCGAAACGTCAATTACGTCCTCCCAAGAATTGCTTGGTTCAACTCGAAGTCCAAAAATCTTTTGCATTTCGACAAGCATTGATTCTCGAATGTTTAACGCAGTATCGACGGACACTAACAAGCCTGGCCACAAGATGTGCATGCCCGTTTTAATGAGTTCCGGAGTTGTTCCTTTTGCAGGGACTCGCTTTGCGTCCGTAGTACAAACTACCGCTTTCAATGCTTCCTCGTCGTCTTTTAATGACGGATAAAACAAGCGTACGACCGACTGCACAACCATTGCGGCAGCTTCAATTGTCTTGTCTGGAATTAAGGCCAATTGTTTAAAGTCAAAATCACAAAAGTATCTATACACTTCTGTTGGCCGTTCCACAAAATAGCAGCGGCACTCTGAAGACACGAGAGCAGCGTAAATTTCCAAAAACTTGGCTTCATCCTTTTCCGCAATTGACAGGTTCGATCCACACATGGTCACGTGCGTGGGCGTCTTGTTTTCTTTCCATTCCTTTGCAAATTTGTCAATCTCCGAACTTGTCATTTTCAAAAAATTAGTAATATCTTGGAATGGCTTGTCGTTTCCATATTTTAAAATTTTCCATAAGGGCGTGTAGGCCTTCAATGCCTCTTCACCCTTTCGCCATTCTGCTTTTTTCATGTACGGAATTGTTCCAGGAAGAGCTTGGGATGCAGAGTCTAAGAAAGAATCTAAATGCGATGTGTCCCCAAGCTGAATGTCTTCCAAATATGCAAGTCGCTTAATTGCTGCTTTTCTATAAAAAGGGATTGACCCATAACTATCCGGCTTAAAATCCTCCATTTCGACTCCACACTCGCTGTCCTGCACATCGCGGCCATCTTGATCCATTGGCAACGCAAACAAAACATAATTTGTTTCCCAAACGTACCTTAAAGAACAAACAAATAATTAATAACAATAAATCTTTTTAATATTATACATTAAAAACAAAATATACATAAAAATGAGTTGGACTTTAAAATTACAACGCGACGAGGAATCGCAATTAAGTAAATTTACAATTCCAGAAGATGACGTTATTTTTTATGCTGTTCTAAAGCGAGATAAAATTGAACACTTTAAATATAACGGAGGAAATTATCGCACTCGAGTTCGAGTCCTGCACTTGGGGGAGTATGAAAAAGAGAATTCGGCGGTGAAGAAGGGAAAGGGACACATTGTTTTTTACATGACACTTTTAGAGTCTTCTACCATAGAGCACTATTATGCAAATTTTGAAAGAGATGGACTTATGGGCAGGTGGAAACTATCGACTCCTTCCTCCTTGAATCACAATTCCGAGAAAAACCATCAACGCAGCGAAATTGAACCTGTATTGTCTCTCGTGCAAGCGTTTGACGAAAAAAATGCTAAGGAATTTATAAACTGCGCTCAATCAAGAAAGAATCCCGAATTCATTCGAAACTCGTATCTCGAAGTCTCATAAAAAAAAAGAAAGAAATGTCGTCAAATAATTTTGAGTTTGAAGCCGCCAAGGCAGTTATTGGAAATGTCCAAATTTGTCAAGCGTATTTATTGGCAGTAGTCCATAATTTGGAAATGACAATTCACTGTTCTCAAAACACGTTAAGAAATCTTGAGAAGCTTTCTCAGTTTGTAAATGCTGAAAATAAGAGGCAAAAAGCAGAAGCAAATTTAGCGGCACAAGCAGAGGCGAAAAATCCATCTTTTTTTAAACGATTTCTTGGAGGAGGAGAAATAGGAAATTCTGATAGTGTTCCTATTCCTATTCCTATAGCAGTAGTTAGCGGCGAAGTCATGGGAGCAGAGTTAAGTCCCACAGATACAAATGAGGTGTTGCCTACGCCAGATTATGAGGTTTTGACATCAGATCAAGTCTCTTCAGGACTGGAAGGAGGTAAAATTGAGGGACTGTATGAATTTAGCGACAAGCTGAAAAAGAGGGGCAAGGATTTTAAAACAATAGACTTGTTGATCGAGACAGTTGACTTGTTGTCGATGGCACATGGTTACATTACCAACAATGAGAATGCCGCTCTCTTGGAGGCCAGGGAAGCGCTCTTGTGCATTGGCACAAGTCTTGTCATCGGTGTACCGTTAGAAGCAACAATCGATCAATTGCAGTTTTCGTCGTCTTCGTCTTCGAATAGACTGATTGATCACTCCGCGACTATTCAGACGTTCAACAGCACCATCGGACGCCTTTCTTCAATTCTTCAAAAACTCTTTGCCGTTGCAAGCAATTTGCAAGAGGATGTAACTGACACGCGCGATCTCGTAGAACAAGTAAAAACAATTGTCTTTTCAAGATCAGCAGAAAATCAGAAAACTGGGATTTTGAAGTGGTTTACGTCTCAATCCAATGACCCTATCAAATCAGACATGATCTTGAATGCAATTGAAAGCATTTTTTCAAGCATGGATAAAGTTGTGCATTATTCAACAAATGCATTTGTTTATATATCTGCATTGAAAAAAATACCTCTAGGAATGATAAGCTTTTCAAGTCTTCCTGGCCTTCATAGTCAAAACAAGCAGTTTTTTGCTGACTCTACCGCTAAAAAACAGGAAACTTAAATATTCGTTGAAAACAATAATTTAACTACTCATACTTTTATCCTTTACCTCAATAAAAAAAAAAGAAAAAAAAAGTCTAACAAAAAAACACGGTCCAAAAGGCTACAAGGCTAAACAATGGTAATGTTTTCTAAACGAATCAATACTCGAGCATTTTCAACTTGTTTACATTCAAAGGAAGCCACAAAGTGCTCTTTTTTTAAGCAGTTGCAATTAAAACAGCAGGATTATCAACACAATTTATGCAGATCCCCTCCTCCACTTCTTGCAGTTGCCTCCTCTACAAACGAAAAACAGGCAATTAATCCATGGGGTTTGCATTTGACAATCGATGGATCCAGCTGCAATTCTAAAGCGATTCGATCGCGCTTAACCATTGAAAAATTTACAAAGGAACTTGTGCAAAAAATTGATATGAAGGCGTTTGGTGAGCCTCAGATTGTTATGTTTGGGGAAGGCAACAAGAAGGGATTTACGTTAGTTCAACTTATTGAGACATCGAATATCTGTGCTCATTTCTGCGAAGAAAATAATTCAATGTATTTTGACTTGTTTAGCTGCAAATACTTTGCAAAGGAAGCTGTTGAGCAAATTGTTTACAGTTACTTTCAGCCTACTGCAATGAATACGGTTGTTAGAAAGCGCGACGCCGAGCGTGACCAGTTAAAGTAAAAGTGAAGTGTTAAATTGGCATGACGTGAACATTTTTGTCCTTATCTTCCTCCTTTTCCTTCTCCTTTTCCTTCTCCTTCTCCTTTTCCTCCTTCTCCTTTTCCTTCTCTTCCTTTTCCTTCTCTTCCTTTTCCTTCTCTTCATTTTCATTCCCTGTTTTTAATTCTTTGTTCAATAAAGCCAATTCATCTTCCAATAGTTGCTTCTGTGCCTTCCATCGGGCAATTTCAATGGCACACAATGCTTCCCCTTCTGGAGACATGCCCGAGGATGCGCCAAAGAGACGTTGGATATGAAAAATGTCCTCGTCCGAATATGCCCTACCTCGTAAATGAAGAGTGCCAGTCATGGATGCGATTGCACTCTTGGCTCGTTCTTTTGCTCGTTTTTCCATTGCATCCGCTTCTAAACGTCTTTGCCACTCAATCCTCATTCTCATCTCATTCTTTCGTCGCGTGCTTGACGACGACTTTTCAGATTCATGTGAATTTTGAGACTTTGAAGCATCAGAGTCTGATTCTTCCGATTCGAATTCCATGGAGTGCGGCCATCCCTTTGAAGCTCGCCGAGCAAGAACATCTGGAGGAGCACCTAACTCACCGCGGGTTGTTAGTGTAGCAGGAATTTTTGAACAATCATAGAAAAGCTCTTGTCCTTCATCAAATTTGAGGGGAACGATCCAGTTTTGGTGAAGAAAATCGTCCTGAGTTTCGAACCAAAACAGATCCGCTAGAATTCGTACCATTTCCTTGCCAAAGTCCTTGGGACACTTCTTGAATCGAATAAAAATTTTGAGTTCGTCCTCTTCGGACATGCAGGAAAAGAGAAACGGCTGCGACTCGGGAAATCCTCGAAATGTGGCAACTCTCCTGTCATCTTGGTTCGGTGCAATGCTGGCAATGTCAATGACGCGGTCATTAAACGTTAAATATGCAGAGTCGACTATTGTCAAGATGCCCTCATCGGCACGACCGCGAAACAGAATCGTAATGTTTGCAATCGCAGAGCACTTTTTCGATATTGTTGAAAGCACCGTATCTCTTGGTTTTAAGAGGTACGACCAACAAAAGTTCTCCTGATCGTTTTCCTCTTCCTCTTCCATCTCCTTGTCCTTATTTTCATCCTCGTCAATCGCCAAATTTGATAATTTTTCCTTCCAATCTCCCTGCAAAGCTACAGAAAGTCCCTGTTCACACTCTTCGCGAACGGATTTAAGCAAGTCGGCATATCCCTTTTCAGATCTTGTAACGTCAATTGATTGTCCAATTGCGACCGAAATGGATGCTCCGACACTTCGATATGCATCATCTTCGCACATTTCAGTTTCTTTTTTCTTGAATAGTTCACTGACGTCTTCTGTATCTAGAATCACAATACGAGACTTTGTTTCAAACTCATCCATATTTGATTTGTTTAACGATTATTTTATTTATTTTTAAATATAAAAAAATGTCTGTTAAAGATCAATTTGTTTGCACGATACGAACGAAGACCATTGAACAAACACTCTTTTTCTATGTAGAGTTCTTATGCGAATACGATCGAACTTTGAAAGAAATCAAACTTGTTTCCAATTTTCTTAACAAGGAGGCAAAAAATGTAAAATTAATTGAAACAGAATGTCTAGATTTGCAAGTTCTAAATTCCCACACTGATCTTTACGAGCTCCAGAAGCCTTTTAAAGCTGCAAAAGATCTCGTTTGGCTTGTAAGCGATGACTTTACTCCTCGGGGCGGATTTCAACCAGAACATGTAGAGGACAAACCAGTCTATTTCGATACTGCCATATCAACGACGGATTCGTTAAAAGTTTTACGGCACAAGCACGACATTCGCCATTTATTACGTTGCAACATTGAACCTTTTGCATTATATCACGGATCTGGAGCAGATAAACGTGAGTTGATTATAAAACAAGGATTGAAGCCCAGTTTTGGCATGCTGGGCGATGCAGTGTATCTTGGCACATTTTTCAAGGCGTGTCGCTATGCTTCGCGCCAACAAAATTACGAGTTTCGTAACGAAGGAGTTATTTTCAGATGCCTGGCCTTTGCTTTTTTAACAAAAACAAAACAGTATCCTTTACAAGAATACGCGTGCACCTGCAAGAAATGCACAGAGGAAAAAAGCGGATTTGAGAAAGTGTCAGACCACTTTTCACAATGGAGTAACGGTCCTTTCTCGTGCGCAGAAGTTCTTGTATCGTACGAACCGTTTGGTTTCAAGAAAAGTGGCGAGCCCAAGTATTTATGCAAGAATGCTGAATGGGCGTTTCGTCCAGAAAACGTCCTTGTTCAAGAATTTTTGAATTTGGATCTTTCGACAATTTTGGGTCCTCACTACCATCCTTTACAACGAACTATGAAATGTCTTTGGTAGAATAAAAAAAAAAGAAAAAAAAAGAAGAATGCCTTCCAAGTCAAAATCTAGATCAAGATCAAAGTCGAAGTCGCCTTTGGTTTCTAAAGGCCCTTGCTCCCCTGGCAAGATCCGCGACAAAGTGTCAAAACGTTGCCGTGAAAAGAAGTCTGTCGGAGCGCCCTTAAAGTATGCTCCTTGCTCGCCTGGTAAGATCCGCGACGCTGAAACGAAACGGTGCCGCGAAAAGAAGAGTCGTGGACGCAAACCTGGACAAGTAGCGAAAATCGATGCGGTTGCCAGAGCGATTTATTATAAAACTAGACTAGACGCCTACAGTTTTGATAGGTATAAGAATTGGGTAGGCGTTATCAAGTTTTTATTAAAATATGGATTCGATGAAAGACAAACTGAAGAATTAGTTGAATCCAAATTCATGAGATGGGCGGCTGATGATTATGAGGGAAAAGGAAAAGTGCCTACGACTTATTTTAAAAAATATCTTCTTCATAAAGATAATTATCATATTATTATGCAGTTTATGGATGATGATGAATCCGAATCAGACACGGAATAAAATGATTCGAAGTTATGTGATAAGAGTAAGAGAAGTGTAAGTGTGAAATAAAAGTGTTTTAAAAGTCTACCTTAATACCCCCTGCCAATTCCTTCGCAACCCTTTCCTGAAACTCGCCACCAGACACATACAAGACATTCTTCTTTTTTAAATTTTTAAGTGCTTGTGTTATTTTTGAAAAGACGCCCTTCTTTTTCTCTGACGATCCTCCATAGAGTTTGTCCTGATTATTGTCCTTGTCTGGATTTTCTTCTCTTTCTCCTCCTCCTTCTTCTGGTCCAGTTGTAGCACCTGTAGCACCCTGGCCTGCACCAATTTGCATCTCCCTCAAGGCCTTGCGCGCCTCGTCTTCGCTCTCAATCGTCGCAGACGACTTGAGTCGGGCGTCTGTCTTGGCCCGTTCGTACTCGTCGTCATACCGAATCGAATCCGATCGCACCTTTTCGAACTTCACCTCCTCGTCCCTTAAATCTCGTAGAGCATCCATTGCATTGTTCAAGGACTTTTTCAATACGGATTCGTATTCCAAAAGCGCGTCCTGAGAAATCTTTGCTTCATTCGCCTTCTGGCTAGCGGACGCTTCGGCCTCCTTGGCCCGAGCCAGAGCCTTTTCGATCTTGTCTCGAAGCTTTTCAATCAATTTCATGGTCTGCACCAAGACTGTAGCCGTTTCGGTCTCGTACGCGTGAATCTCCGCGATTTTTTGCACTGTGTCCTGATCTCGCTTGCCCCGCATTGCGTCCGACTCGAACTTCTTGGACTTGGCAATCACCTCTCGAGCGTGTTCCTTGTACTTGGTCAAGGTCTCCTGCGCCTTGGTCTCATTTGCAAGAAGAAAAGCGAGCTTTTCATTTGCCTCGGCTGAAGCCACTGACGCAGTTTGAGCGTTCATTACGAGAATTTCCGCGTAGGATTTCAGTTTCGAGT
>Ga0114966_10002893_pt1 | contig 15236 bp, 18 predicted proteins | sample M_130207_XF_Meta_FD_87029 | JGI IMG/M metagenome (GOLD analysis project Ga0114966, IMG submission 87029) | Freshwater microbial communities from Lake Montjoie, Canada to study carbon cycling - M_130207_XF_MetaG | ecosystem: Environmental > Aquatic > Freshwater > Lake | place: Lake Montjoie... | reverse complement strand
GCTCGACTTCGTGATGAGCGTGCTACGCGCCTTCGGCTTCCACGAGTTCACGGCGAACCTGTCCACCAAGGATCCCGAGAAGTACGTCGGCGAGGACGCCATCTGGGAGCGGTCCACCGAGGCGCTCCGCCTCGCCCTCGAGAAGTACGGCCTCCCGTACCGGGTGAAGGAGGGCGACGCCGCCTTCTACGGACCGAAGATCGACATCGACGTCAAGGACGCGATCGGTCGGACCTGGCAGTTGTCCACGATTCAGTGCGACTTCAACCTGCCGGAGCGTTTCGGGCTCGAGTACGTCGGCACCGACAGTGCCCGCCACCGGCCGATCATGCTGCACCGCGCGCTGTTCGGATCGGTCGAGCGCTTCTTCGGTGTCCTCGTGGAGCACTATGCGGGGGCCTTCCCGACGTGGATGGCACCCGTACAGGTGCGGGTGCTCCCGGTTGCCGGCGTGCATCAGGCCTACGCCGAGGCTGTTGTCGCCCGACTCAGCTCCAGTGGGTTCCGCGCCGATTTCGTGGACTCGAGTGAGCCGCTCGGCAAGCGCATCCGGAACGGCAAGGTGGAAAAGATCCCCTACGTGCTGGTGGTCGGCGATCAAGACGTCGCCGCCGGCACCGCCGGGGTGAATCCCCGGGGCGGCGAGGTGGAGCGAGATGTCTCGATCGAGGCCTTCCTCGACCGGCTTCACGCAGACGTCTCTGTGGCCGCCCTCGACGCATGATCTGGGGTCGGTAGTGTCGGAACTGCAGCGCCTCTGGAACGGGTGGCGCAACGAGTACGTCACCTCGGCCGGGGCAGCCGGTGGTGTCGGCGCCGACGATGCCACGAGCGGCCGCGGATCGGTGTTCACGCGGATCCTGCGCTCCGGGATGAGCGACGAGCAGGCGTACATCGTGTTCCGTGGAGCCGAGGTGTTCGCCGTCCTGAACGCGTTTCCGTACGCCGTGGGTCACGTGCTTGTGCTGCCGTACCGCGAGGTTTCCGAACTGGAACTGCTCACGCCGACCGAGTCGGCCGAGTTGTGGCAGGCAGTGTCGTGCGCGGTGCAGGCGATCAAGACGGCCTACCGCCCGGAGGGCCTCAACGTCGGTATCAACCTGGGAAAGCCGGCGGGCGGGAGCGTTAGCCAGCACCTTCACGTCCATGTGCTTCCCCGTTGGAGCGGCGACGTGAACTTCATGGAGGCGATCGCGAACACGAGGACCCTCCCGGAGACCCTGCTCGTTACGGCCGAGAAGATCCGGGGGGCATGGCCCGCAGCAGGATCTCCGGGGCCTGCACCGGTAGCGTGAGGTTCCGCATGGCAGAGCCGACAACCCCCAATCCCGACAACGTCACCGACTCGCTCCCCGACGACCTGAACGCCGTCGGTTTCGTCGGACCGCACCGCTTCCCGGACAACAGCCGCCGCCGGATCCCGGGTGCGATGTACCTGGTGATCGCAGCACTCTGTCTCGTTCTCTGGATCGTTCGTAACGATCAGGACCCGGTGTTCGTGAACCGGGGAATGGTCATCGCCGCCTGCTTCTTGGGTGCCGCCGGGTTGTTCTCCATCACCTCGGGTTGGCGCATGAAGATCGACGAAAAGGAAGCACTCGTTGTCGCAACCCGGGCAGTTGGCTTTCCGGTCGGCCATGCCTCCGCCCAGCAGGTCTGGCGTGGCCTTCGGGCCCGGCCGACTTGGCGTGTCCTGTGCTATTCCGCCGAGGACCCGCCGCGGCGTCGTGGCTTCGTGCTCGTGGATGCCGTGGACGGCCGGATGATCGAACAGATGGCCGAGGACAATCCGGAGAGCGACTGGGTTACGGAGTAGCCGGGTTCGGTGCCCGCACCGAGCCGATGGCGAGCACCTTGCCCTTGGCGCCGAGCGCGGCAACCACGTAGAACATGCCCGCCTTCGGGCGACCGTCTGTGGCGGTGGTTGCCTTGTTCCGGTTCACGGTGGCGATCTTCTTGCCCTTGGGCAGCGTGTTGCCGTTCCAAGATCGAACTCGAATCACTTCGTAGCGCTTGACGCCGGGGCCGCCGAACGGCGCCCACGAGATCACGATCTTTTTTCCCGTGCGCCCCGCCGAGACGGCGAGTCGGGCAGGGGGGGCAGGCCTCGTGGGCCGAGCGTTCGTGGTGGGGGTTGCCGCAGTGACCTGCGGACTCGACGTTGTCGGCAGCGTGCCGCCGGTCGGGTTACCGGCGGGTGCCACGCTGGTGCTGGGCCGCTGGGCCGATGTCGTCGTGGTGCCGGGTTGGGGTGCCTCGGTGTCGCTCGGGTCGGTGGATGCCTGCAGTTGGAGCCGACCGTCGACCACCACGTACCGGGAGAGCGGTGCGATGACATCGGTGCCGATCTGTCCCATGGCCCCGGTTCCCGCCTCCACGATTGCTCCCTCGGGGAGCTCCTCCCCGGCCAGTGGTACCAGCACTTCCCCGTCAGGGAGCCGGACCGTGACCCCCTGGGAAAATGCCACCACGAGCGATGTCTGAGGCGCTGGGTCTTGGACCACGGCGATCAGGGCGATGCTCGCGGCGATACCGATCAGCACGGTGGAGCCGACCACGGCAGGACGACGGAGCGGGCGTCCGGACGACGTAGGTGACCGTCTGGCGGATCCTCCGTGCGACGCCGCCTCACGCCACCGAGCGGCGATGCGCGCAACGCTGAACTCATCCGCGTCGGCTACCGGCAGGCTGCCGAGTTCGTGGAGGGTCCGTTCGAGTCTGTCCCTGTCCATCTTGTTCACCTCCCTCATTCGTGTTGTGGGCCCTTGTGTCCGTCGACACGTTGTCGATTGATCACTTGCTCGAGTGCCTTGAGTGCCCGGTGGAGCACGGCGGCTACGACCGGGGGCGTGATCCCCATGATCTCGGCGGTCTCCTGTGGCGACAGCCCTGCGAGGTATCGGAGCGAGATGACTTCCTGGTGACGAGGGTTGAGTCGGTTGAGTGCCTTGCGGACCGCTGCATGGTCGGAGCGGTCCACGGTGATGTCTGCAGGGTCGGGCACCCTGGGCAAGGGGGTCGATTCGATACGTTCCTGCGCGCGGCGCCCTCGAGCGGTCTTCCTGAAGTGCGACGCGATCTCATTCGATGCGATGCGGAACAGCCACGGGCCGACGCCATGGTCGGGCACTTCCAGTCCAGGGAGGTTGCGCCAGGCACGCTCGAACACGATGGCGGTGATTTCGTCTGCGACTGTGGTGTTGCCGCAGCGGCGCACGGCGAAGGCTCGAACACGGTGTACGTACCGTCGGTAGAGCACGGCGAATGCCTCGGGATCATGGGGTGCACGGCCCACGAGGTCGCGGTCGCTGGAGGGGTCGTCGAGAGGCACCAATACACAGTGTGGCTGACTGACCGCGTCGATTGTGTCGACTGGGTTCGGCCGTCGTTGTCCACGGTGACTACAACTCCGAACGTGGTCGATGATTACGGTCCGTGGTGCACCAATCTGTCGGTGCGGTCGCACTAGCCTGAGGTCCATGTTCGACGGCAAGTTCCGTGCACCGGTCGAGCGTGCGGTGAAGCCCATCGGCGACACCCTGCGCCGAACCAAGATGAGTCCGGATCACCTCACCCTTATCGGTCTGATTATCGGGGCCGCTGCTGGCGTTGCAATCGGTGCAGGCAAGCTTCGACTCGGTTTGCTCCTTGTCATCCTTGCGGCCCTTCCCGATCTTCTTGATGGTGCCCTCGCGAAGGCGAGCGGAACCTCGAGCCAGCGTGGCGCGTTCTTCGACTCAGTGATCGACCGGGTAACCGACGCATTCCTGTTTGGCGGGCTCGCTTGGTATTTCATCAAGAGTCATCCTGAGCACCCCGAACTCGGAGTACTTCCGATGGCGGTCTTGGCAGTTTCCTCGATCATCTCCTACGAGCGGGCGAAGGCAGAATCGCTCGGTCTTGTTGCCAAGGGTGGGCTGATGGAGCGGGCGGAGCGGGTGATCCTGCTGTGTTTCGGACTGCTGTTCGACAACCTGCTCGTCTGGGTGATGTGGCTGATGCTCGCGCTCGTGACAATGACGGCGGTGCAGCGCTTCTTCAAGGTCTGGAAGCAGGCTGCGGTGGCGCCGGTGGTAGCGGCCAGGATCGAACAGCGTCGGTCCCGGCGTCAGTCGAGGCGTGGTGCCCGCGCGGATCGGCGTGGTGGCGCTCGACCGAAGGGCGGCCGCTCGCGACCGTCCGCGTCCGCCTGAGGCCTACGCCTCAATGGCGGGGGAGCAGGGCTCGCTCGGAGAGACATTGACCGCAGCGCGCTACCGGCTGGCTGCACTCGCGGCGAACACCCTTCCCGGGCCGGTCGCGCAGAACCTGTGCAGGTTTGCCGGCACCGGTTTGGCGTTGGCATTCCGTGACCGTCGGTTAATCATGGAGCGCCACCTGCGCAGGGTCAATCCGTTGTATACCGAGCGGGAACTCGAGGAGGCCGTGCAGGGGGCCTTTGATTCTTACGGCCGCTACTGGATGGAGAGCTTTCGGCTACCGCACCTGTCGGATCGGGCCGTCGAGCGCGGGTTCACCATGGTTGGCTACGAGAACGTCGTGGAGGGTCTTGAACGCGGCAAGGGGGTGATCCTCGCGCTGCCCCACCTCGGAGGATGGGAGTGGGCCGGTCGTTGGCTCGCGCTGCAGGGCCAGCGACTTACCGTTGTTGTCGAGCAGTTGGAGAACCAAGAACTTTTTGAGTGGTTCCGCAAGCTGCGCTCGGACCTCGGCATGACCGTTGTGCCGGTGGGCCCTTCGGCCGCTGCAGCGGTTGCCCGGGCCCTGAAGGCAAACGAGGTGGTGTGCCTGCTCTGCGACCGGGACATCCAGGGCGGTGGTGTGGGGGTGGAGTTCTTCGGCGAACGAACAACACTGCCGGCCGGCCCGGCGATGCTGTCATTGCGGACCGGTGCGCCAATAGTTCCGGCGGCCGTCTACTTTGAGCGTCGTTACAACGGTCACCATGCGCTTGTCCGGCCGGCAGTCCCGGCCGAGCGCAGCGGCGCAGGTCTGCGGGACGACGTACAGCGAGTGACCCAAGCACTCGCTCGGGAGCTGGAAGTGCTCATCCGTCGAGCGCCGGAGCAGTGGCACCTGTTCCAGCCCAACTGGCCGAGCGATCCGGGTTACGGGGAATAGCGGGAAATCGCTTTTCCTGGCGCCGCACTTTTTCGTGGTCGTTGCATTCGCGCCGCCTGTGTCAGCGAATGGTTGACGTCGTTCTGATCTTCTGTTAAGCCTCGGTATACAATTCGGAGAGGCGGAGTCGTGAAGAAGTTTATGCTTGGTTCGGTTATCGGTGTGGCCGTCGTGTCAATCGGTGGCGTTGGTGCGAGTGCGGTGCCAAATCTCCCCGCAGCGGCTCCTGCCGCTGTCACATGTTTTGCGTCGAGCACCGGGGTGATTGGCCAGGGCGGTCCGCAGGGCGCGACCGGCGCAACCGGACCCCAAGGTGACACCGGCGCGGTGATCATCAACGGCGCTCCCCGTTCGGTACACGTACGCGGAGTCACACCGGATTGCGGCACCCTCGCTGGTGTCTGTCTGACTGGCGTGAACGCCGGCGACCCAGGCGTGGCCGGGCCGCCCGGCGCAACCGGACCCCAAGGTGACACTGGCGGGGTGCCCGTCAACGGCGCTCCCCGTTCGGTTCACGTGCGCGGCATTTTCGATCCGTGTGCGGGTATCCCGTTCACCTGCGTGTACGGATTGCGCGGCCCCAACGGGGCAACCGGTCCGATCGGCGACACCGGAGTGCAGGGTGCTACCGGAGCCTACGTTGGAGCCGGTACTGCCCGCAGAGCTCATGCTCGGCCCGCTGGCATCGGCAGCCAACTCTCGGGTCAGGACATCACCTTGGGCGACTGCAATCTTCCCGAGACAGGCGGTTCGGGAACCTCGTTCCTTCCGTACGCGCTGTTGTTGGTAGCCGTCGGTGGCGTCGTGGCGATGGTGGCGGATCGACGCCGGCGCCCCAACAACGTCTGAGAACACTCGAGTTGTTTGGTCGATCGGCCGCCCACCCGGGCGGCCGATCCTTGTTTTGGTCACCGGACAGCGATGCGAGGTCGGGTGACCGCCACGGGGTCCCGAACACCTGCAGGCAACCGTGGTCAACCGGTGGGGACGCGTCGATCTGCTAAAAAATGCGGAATTTCTGGGAAAGGTGGAGGCATGAGAAAGGTTCCTTTCGCTTCGATTATCGCGTTGGGTGTCGTTTCGCTGGGCGTTGGTTCGGCTTCGGCCCAGTCCCCAGCGGTGGCGCCTGCTTCGGTGACGTGTTACGCCCCTGCCACGGGACCGGTCGGTGGTACCGGTCCGCAAGGCGCGACCGGGTTGACCGGTGCGACGGGCGTGCCGGCTAACGCCCCGAACGGGGCGCCGCGAGCGGTGCATGTCCGTGGCAAGGCCCCGTCGTGCGACACGATCCCGAGTGTCTGTCTGCGCAATGTGGTGCAGGGCTCCGAGGGAATTGTCGGGCCGACGGGAGCCACCGGTCCCCAGGGCGATACCGGTCAAGATCTGAGTGGGGGCGTGAGTCGCGGCGTGCACGTGCGTGGAGCGCCGGTTGCTCCGTGCGCAGGAGTGTCGGTCGACTGTGTGTACGACTTGCGCGGTCCGGTGGGCGCCTCCGGCCCGATCGGCGACACCGGTCTGCAGGGTGAGGCAGGGGCCGACTTCGGCCCCATCAATGGACCTGCCCGGGTCGCTCACACCCGCCTGGCTGGCTTAGCCGATCAGTCGGGGCAAGACATCACTCTTGCGCTCTGCAACCTGCCCGAGACAGGCGGTTCGGGAACCTCGTTCCTGCCGTATGCACTGCTTCTTCTCGCGCTCGGTGGTGTCGTGGTGATGGTTGCGGACCCTCGTCGTCATCGACGCCCCAGCGGCGTCTGATCAACAGCATTGGTGATTGGTCGCCCCTGCCCGGGCGGCCAATCACTGGTGCCACGCACGCGGGTCAGGCGTACAGATCGAACAGTTCGCCGATCGCCTTTGCCTGCCCGCCTGATACTGACGACATCACGGCCACCGGTGTGACCCCGACTGAGTACCACTCCTCGAGGCGATCGCGGACGGCGTCGGCCGGCCCGTACAGCGTGCAGTCGGACAGCCATCGGTCGCTCATCGCTGCCTGGGCGGCGTCACGGTCGCCGGCCTCCAGCGCTGCGAACGCAGCGCTCATCTCCTCCTCGTAGCCAATGGAGGACCAGTAGTTCCGGTAGTTCGGCATCGAGACGTAATTGATCATTGTCTTGCGGTTCACGGCAGCGGCTGCGGCGACATCGTCGGAGATCACTGTTGGAATCATGCAGTGCAGGGCATTCCCTTGTTTGCGCACATCGGGTACGCGGTCCATCTGCTTGGGCACGTCGCTGAAGGCGGCATTCGCCCAGATCGAGCCCTCCGCAATGTCGGCGGTGAGCTGCAGCATCTTGTCCCTCATTGCAGCGAGGTAGATCGGGGGCAGCGGTCCGGAGAACTTCTCGTTCGCCCGAAGCCGCTCGACGTAGTCACGGGTATCGGCAAGCGGTTGGCCAACCTGCACCCCGAGGCGTCGGGTCATCGGTTCGTGGCTGACACCCAGCCCGAGAGCGAACCGGCCGCCGCTGATCTCGTGGAGATGCGCTGCGGTGGCTCCGGTCTCCTGAGCGGTCGAGTTGTAGATCGGCTGGATCGAGGTGAAGAAGCGGATCTGCTCGGTGCGATGCGCGATCGAGACGCACAGGGCCATCGCCCCGCCGAGCGATGGGCACGACAGGGCGGGGAAGCCGCGGCGGTCTGCCTCGGCGGCAAGATCCAGGATGGCGTTGCGCTTGGTGGGGGTTGCCACCAGCGAGAGAGCAGGAAGACGTACGGACATACCTTCAACGTAGACCCGGGGCTGGGAGGGGTACGGTATGCGCCGATGGACCGTACCGAGGCACCCGGGGGAGCGGCGGCACCGGCACCCTTGCGCAGCCTCCGCATCGGTCTGGTGTGTGCCTACAGCGTGGGCGTCCCCGGTGGGGTGCAGGGTCAGGTGCTGGGTCTTGCCCGCGTGCTTCGCCGGATGGGTCACGAGGTGCGCGTGCTCGCGCCCTGCGACGGCCCCCCGCCGGCCACCTATGTCACGCCGCTCGGCAACAGCATCCCCACCGCGGCCAACGGCTCCATCGCTCCGATCGCTCCGGATCCGTCGTGTGCGCTGCGCACAATCCGCGCGCTGCGCGACGAGTCCTTTGATGTGCTTCACCTCCACGAACCGCTCGCGCCGGGCCCCACCATGACCTCGCTGTTCCTCGATATCGCGCCGGTCGTGGCGACATTCCACGCGGCTGGGGACAGCGCCCCTTACCGCATCTTCACCCCGATCGTCCGGTCGCTGGCCTCCCACATCGACGCCCGGGTTGTCGTGAGCAAGGACGCACTTGCGCTCGCGAGCCGCTACCTGCCGGGCGAGTACGAGACACTGTTCAACGGGGTTGAGGTGGAGCGCTACCGCAGCGCCGAACCGTTCAAGACCGATGCGCCGACCATCTTCTTCTGTGGCCGTCACGAGGAACGCAAGGGTCTCGGGGTGCTGCTCGACGCGCTGGCGGCCCTGCCGCCCGAAGTGCGTTGTTGGGTGGCGTCCGAAGGCCCCGAGACGCCGCTGCTCCGGGCGAGGTACGCAGGCGACCCGCGTATCGAATGGCTCGGTCGGATCTCCGATGACGAAAAGATCGCACGCCTGAAGGGGGCCACGGTGTTCTGTGCACCGTCGCTGCACGGCGAGTCGTTCGGTGTCGTGCTCATCGAGGCCATGGCCGCCGGCACGCCCGTGGTGGCGTCATCGCTGCCGGGCTACCAGAACGTCGCCACGGCGGATGTGGACGCGCTGCTGGTCGCGCCGAACGACGTAGCCGGTCTGAGCACTGCCCTGTACACCGCCTTGTTCGACCGCCCCTTGGGTGAACGTCTCCGGGTTGCGGGTGAACACCGGGCTGCCCAGTTCTCCATGGAATCTCTCGCTGTTCAGTACGTCAGGATCTACGAGCGGGTCATCGACTCGGACTGGCGTCATCAGCACCGGGCCGGCGAACGGCTGTGGAGGCGTGGGCTGCGCCGGTTGAACCTCCTGTTCACGCTCGCCCGCGCGCGCATTGGCCCGGCGTTGGGTCATACTGCTGCACAACCCGAGGAGGACTCGTGATTCCGCTGATTGTGGTTCTTGCCGTACTTGCGCTCGTTGCGCTGGTGACGGTCATCGCGTACAACAGGCTGGTCCGCCGGCGAAATCAAGTGGACAACGCATGGTCGCAGATAGACGTGCAGCTGAAGCGTCGTCTTGACCTGATCCCCAACCTTGTGGAGACGGTCAAGGGCTATGCGGCGCACGAGCGCGAGACACTCGATGCCGTGGTCCGGGCCCGCAACGCCGCACTCGCGGCTCCGTCCACACCTGCAGCGCAGGGCGAAGCGGACACCATCCTGACCGGAGCGCTCCGCCAGCTGTTCGCCCTCAATGAGGCGTACCCGGACCTCAAGGCGAACCAGAACTTCCTCGCCCTGCAGGAAGAGCTCACCGCCACCGAGGGTCGCGTCTCGTACGCCCGCCAGTTCTACAACGACTCGGTTCTCTCGTTCAACACGTCCCTGGAGACGTTCCCGACGTTGCTCCTCGCCCGGATGCTCGGGTTCAGCAAGCGGGACTACTTCGAGGCTGAGGAAGGCGCCAAGCAGCCGCCCCAGGTGAGCTTCTGAGGATGTGGCCGGTCGCGGGGCTCGCTTGCCCCGAAACCGCAACGTCACCTCGTTAGCCTGCTGTCCGTCATGCTCGAACTCATCACGGCCAACAAGCGGCGCTCGGCCCTGCTCATCGCTGCTTTCGCCCTGGTGACGGTGGCCGTCGGCCTGTTGGTCGGGTTGCTCGTGGGCAAGGGACTGCTCGTCACCCTGATCGCGCTCGGCGTTGCTGCAGCCATGTCCGCTGTCTCGTACTGGAAGGCCGATGCCATTGCGCTCGCGGTCAGTCGGGCTGTGCCCGCCGACCCGGTGGAGTATCGCCGCCTCCACAACCTCGTGGAGGGCCTGTGCATCGCGAGCGGCCTGCCCAAGCCGCGGGTGTATGTGGTGAACGACCCCGCGCCGAATGCATTCGCCACAGGCCGGAACCCCAAGCATGCGGCGCTGGCGGTTACGACCGGCCTGCTCGAGCGGATGAACCGTGTCGAGCTCGAGGGCGTCGTTGCCCACGAACTGTCCCACATCCGCAACTACGACATCCTCGTGTCCACCCTCGCAGTCACACTGGTGGGTGCAGTTGCCCTCGTGTCCGAGCTCACTATCCGGATGATGTGGTGGAACGGCGGTCGCGTCCGGCGTGCCGGGGACCGGGATAACACGGGTAACCCGGTTGCGGTGGTCGGTTTTGCGATGCTGGCGATTGCCCCGCTGTTCGCCCGAATGATGCAGGCTGCGGTGAGCAGGCAGCGCGAGACCCTCGCCGACGTTTCTGCGTGCCACATGACGCGGTACCCGCCCGGACTCGTCGCCGCACTCGAGAAACTGCGCGACGACACCACGGTTACCCACTCGGCAACGAGCGCAACGGCACACCTATGGATCGAGCAGCCGCTGTCCGGTGTCGGTGACAGCGGTCGACTCGGTTGGCTGCACCGCATGTACTCCACCCATCCCCCCATCGAGGAGCGGATCGCGCTCCTGCGGGAACTCTGAGCAGGGTTCCTATGCGTTGTCGTCGCCAACGGTTGTGGTGGTCAGCGATGCCCCTCGTGGCGGTACTGGGCGCATGTGGAGGGGGATCTGGAGCGGACCCAACCCCTTCTCCGTCCCCAACCGCTTCAGTAACCGATGCGCGAACGGTCACAACCGAACCCGAGCAGGCCCAGCCCACCACGTCCAGCGTGCCGGCAACCCCGCAGTCCTCGGCCAGCAGCGTCCCGTCAACGACCGCTGCGCCAGTGGTTCTCGAACCGCTCACGGGCCTCCCTGTGCGGGACGAGGCATCGCTGCTGCGCCCGGCCCTCATCGTGAAGGTGGACGGTCACTTGGGTGCGCGGCCGCAGTACGCCCTCGATCAGGCAGACGTCGTGATCGAGGAGATCGTGGAGGGGATTACCCGCTTCATGGCCGTCTACCAGTCGTCGGTGCCCGAGGTGGTCGGGCCGGTTCGCTCGGCGCGCACCCAGGACATGCTCATCGCCCCGATGCTCGACATGCCGCTGTTCGCCTGGTCCGGGGGAAACCGGAAGGTCACGGCGCTGGTCCGCAAATCCCCGGTGGTCAACCTGTCGGCATCCAGCAGCGGCCCGCGGGGCATTTGGTACCGCACCAAGCAGCGAAAGGCCCCGCACAACCTGCTTGCCCGCGGGGCCGCACTGTTCGCGCAGGCACCCGAGACGAGTCATCGTCCCCCGGCGATGTTCGGCTACCGAGCCCCAGGTGCCGATCCCGGCGGGCGGGACATCAGCGGCTTCAAGGTCGTGATGTCGTCCACCCGGGTGCAGTGGGTCTGGGACTCCAAGCAGGCAGCATTCCTGCGCACGTCGGATCGCAAACCGCACACCGTGGACGGCGGGGGTCAGATCGGTGCTCACAACGTGGTCGTCCTCGAGGTGCGCTATCGCCCCAGCAAGGCGGACCCGAACTCGCCCGAAGCCCAGAGCATCGGGTCGGGCAAGGCGCTCGTGTTCACGTTCGGCCGTGTGATCGTGGGCACGTGGACGCGTGCCAAGACTTCGCAACCGTGGACGCTGACTGACAAAGAAGGCCACCTGATTGCCCTCACGCCGGGCAGGACGTGGGTGGAACTGGCGACCCCAGCGAGGCTCACCATCATCGACGTCGGGGTGAAACCCAACGAGGTTCCGTGGAAGACAAAGTAAGTCGACGGGCGCGGCAGGGCTCGCCGGTACCATGTTTTCCATGACCGAGAGCACGCAGCGCAACACCGGAACCTTCGGCGTCAAGCGGGGGTTCGCCGAGATGCTCAAGGGCGGCGTCATCATGGACGTCGTCACGGCGGAGCACGCCAAGATTGCCGAGGACGCCGGTGCGTGCGCGGTCATGGCGCTCGAGCGTGTGCCTGCCGATATTCGCAAGGACGGCGGCGTCGCACGCATGAGCGACCCCGAGATGATCGAAAGCATTCAGAAGGTCGTGTCCATCCCGGTGATGGCGAAGGCCCGCATCGGCCACTTCGTCGAGGCGCAGATCCTCGAGGCACTCGGCGTCGACTTCATTGACGAGTCCGAGGTGCTCACGCCGGCCGATGAGGCCAACCACATCGACAAGTACCGCTTCTCGGTTCCCTTCGTCTGTGGTGCCACCAACCTCGGTGAGGCGCTCCGTCGCATCAGCGAGGGCGCTGCAATGATCCGCTCCAAGGGCGAAGCCGGTACGGGCAATGTCGTGGAGGCGGTGCGCCACCTGCGTTCCATCCTCGGGGACATCCGCAAGATCACCCAGGCGGATTCGGCCGAGCTGTTCCAGTGGGCCAAGAACCTGCAGGCGCCGCTGCCGCTCGTTCAGGAGCTTGCCGAGACGGGTCGCTTCCCGGTGCCGATCTTCTGCGCCGGTGGCCTCGCCACCCCTGCGGACGCTGCTCTGGCGATGCAACTCGGCGCAGAGGCGGTCTTTGTCGGTTCTGGCATCTTCAAGAGTGACGAGCCTGCTCGCCGAGCCAAGGCAATCGTCGAGGCAACCACGCACTTCCGGGACCCGCACATCCTCGCCAAGGTGTCTCGGGGACTGGGCGCACCCATGACCGGTATTGGCATGGACGAGATCGCCGTCAAGTACGCCGAGCGCGGTTGGTGAGCGAGATGTCCTCCGCCGGAAGGCCCCCAGGTGGGTACGGCAAGGGTTGGTGTGCTTGCGCTGCAGGGAGCCTTTGCAGCGCACGCCGAGGTGCTGTCGCGCCTCGGGGCTGACGTTCGGGAGGTTCGTGTTCCAGCAGACCTCGATGAGGTCGGGGCGCTGGTCATGCCCGGTGGCGAGTCCACCACGATGTCGCAGTTGCTCGAGAGCTCCGGCCTCTTTGATGCGCTGGGCGATCGACTGCCCCACGGGTTCCCGGTGTTCGGCACCTGCGCGGGGATGATCCTGCTGGCGCGATCGGTGGTCGGCGGGCGGCCCGACCAGCGATCGTTCGGCGCAATCGACATCTCGGTCGAGCGCAATGCGTATGGTCGCCAGGTGGACAGTTTCGAGGTTGAGCTGGACGTGGCCGGGCTCGACGACCCGTTCCCGGCAGTGTTTATCCGGGCCCCCCGTATTTGTGATCTCGGCCCGGCCGTCGAGACACTTGCACTCCACGAGGGCAGCCCGGTGCTCGTTCGGCAGGGCGCTGTCATCGCGGCCTCGTTTCACCCAGAGCTGACCGGGGACGGTCGGCTCCACACATTGTTCCTAGAGTCTCTCTAGTCGTCATTTCCACCCCGTATTCAGGAGGTTCTCGATGTCCGGTCACTCCAAATGGGCAACGATCAAGCACAAGAAGGGCGCGCTGGACGCCAAGCGCGGCAAGTTGTTCGCCAAGATGGCGCGACAGTTGGAGGTCACCGCTCGTCAGGGCGGGGGAGACCCGTCGGTGAACTCGAGCCTGCGCACGGTCATCCTCAAGGCCAAAGCGGCCCAGATGACCAACGACGCCATCGACCGCGCCGTCAAGCGCGGCATGGGGGAAAGTGATGGGGGCACCTACGAGGCGATCATGTACGAGGGCTACGCACCCGGCGGTGTGGGAATTCTCATCGACGTGCTCACGGACAACCGGAACCGCACCGGCTCCGAGATCCGGGCGATCTTTTCCAAACTCGGCGGGGCGATGGCCGAACCGGGTGCGGTGGGCTGGCAGTTCTCGAGACGGGGCGTGGTGCAGGTTGCACGCGCGGCCGGTGAGGACGACGTGATGATGGCGGCACTCGAGGCGGGGGCGGACGACATCTCCGACCAGGGGGACTCGTGGCAGATTGCCTGCGAGCCGTCGGCCCTGTTCGAGGTCAAGGCTGCCCTCGAGGGGGCGGGTCTCGAGGTGCTCTCCGCCGAGTCCACGATGCTCGCGGCCACTGACATCCCTGTTGCCGATGTCGAGGATGCCCGGAAGATCCTGCGGATCGTTGACGCCCTCGAGGACAACGACGATGTTCAGGACGTCTACAGCAACTTTGATATCTCCGACGAACTCATGTCCCAACTCGACGTCTGAGTAGCCTGAGAGAGATAGAAGGAGCAGCACATGGCAATCGCAGTGGGCGACCAAGCCCCTGACTTCACGTTGAGCGGCACGGGCGGGCGGAGCTATTCGCTATCCGAGTTCCGTGGAACCCCGGTGGTCCTCGTGTTCTATCCGGGCGACGACACTCCGGTCTGTACCAAGCAACTGAACTCGTACAACCACGACCTTGTGGAGTTCACGAACGTCGATGCGGCGATCCTCGCGATCAGCCCGCAGGACGTCGCGAGCCACGAGAAGTTCCGGGCCAAGCACGGGTTCGACTTCCCGCTGCTTGCCGACACCGACAAGACGGTCGGCGCGCTCTACGGCACGCTCGGCCCGATCGGCTTCTACCGCCGGAGCGTGTTTGTCATCGACGGCACCGGCGTGGTGCGCTACGCCCATCGGGCGATCGCAGGTCTCACCTATCGCCCTGCTTCTGAGCTGGTCGAGGCGGTCAAGGCGGCGCGCTCAGAATGAGCGGCGGGGCGAATGCGGTGGAGGAGGGCCTCGCTGTTGCTCTCGACTTCGACAAGATCGGCAAGATCGGTCGGGCAGGTCAGCAAGTGGTACCGGTTGTCCTGCAGGACGCAGATTCGGGCGAGGTGATCTTCCTCGGGTACGCCAACGAGCTCGCGTACAGAGAGACGCTGTCCCGGCGGAGCGCCGTGCTGTGGTCCACCTCGCGTAACGAACTCTGGCACAAGGGTGCAACTTCGGGCGACGTTCTGCACCTCGTGGACGTCCGCGTGAACTGCGAGCAGAACTCGTTGCTGTACCGGGTTCGCCGGGCAACCGGCGGGGCCTGCCACACCAAGGACCCGGGGACCGGCCAGACCCGGCCGGGCTGCTACTACCGCGTGGTCACGTCGCCCGACACGCTCGAATTCGTGGTCTGACCCCCCTCGACCGCGGTCCGCCACAACCCGTGCGGGTGTCGCTATAATCGAACTCGTGTTCGTCCTCGGCATCGATCCCGGTCTCACCCGCTGTGGCTACGCCGTCCTCGAGACACTCGGGCCGGGCAAGGCCAAGGCCATCGCTCTGGGCG
>Ga0114966_10002891_pt1 | contig 15238 bp, 15 predicted proteins | sample M_130207_XF_Meta_FD_87029 | JGI IMG/M metagenome (GOLD analysis project Ga0114966, IMG submission 87029) | Freshwater microbial communities from Lake Montjoie, Canada to study carbon cycling - M_130207_XF_MetaG | ecosystem: Environmental > Aquatic > Freshwater > Lake | place: Lake Montjoie... | reverse complement strand
CGAGATTCTCGCCAGCGAGCCCCGCCAGCGATCGATCGTGAGCACCGAACTTGATGAGATCGTCACCCGCTTCGGCGACGACCGGCGCACCCAGTTCGTGCCCGATGAGGGCGAGATGCGCGATGAGGATCTCATTCAGGAGCGCGACATCGTGGTCAGCATCACGCGCGGCGGCTACGCCAAGCGCACGCATACCGAGATGTACCGCGCCCAGAGGCGCGGAGGTCTCGGGGTGAAGGGGGCGTCGCTACGCGGCGACGACGTGGTTGAGCACTTCTTCGTCACCACCACCCACCACTGGATCCTTTTCTTTACCAATAAGGGGCGTGTGTACCGGGCCAAGGCCTATGACCTGCCCGACACTGGGCGCGACGCTCGTGGCCAGCATGTTGCCAACCTGCTGGCCTTCCAGCCCGACGAGAGGATCGCGCAGGTGCTCGACCTGCGCAACTACGCTCGGGCTCCCTACCTGGTTCTGGCCACCCGCACCGGAATGGTCAAAAAGACCCGGCTGACCGACTTCGACTCCACGCGCACCGGCGGCATCATCGCCATCAACCTGCGTGAGGACGACGAACTCATCTCGGCGCAACTGGTCGACGACAACGCTGACCTGATGCTCGTCTCTCGCAAGGGCTACTCGGTGCGCTTCACTGCCAACGACGCAACCCTGCGCCCGATGGGTCGAGCCACCGGCGGGGTTATTGGCATGAAGTTCAAGACCGCGGCCGACGAGTTGCTGTCGATGGACGTTGTTGCCCCCGGCTCGTTCCTCGTCACTGTGACCGATGGTGGCTACGGGAAGCGAACCTCGGTCGACGAATGGACGGCCAAGGGACGCGGCACCCAGGGTGTCCGGGCCATGCGCCTCGTCGAGGAGCGCGGCGGCCTCGTGGGCGCGGTCATCTGCTCGGAGGACGATGAGATCTTCTCGGTGGCGACCAATGGTGTGGTCATCCGTACCCGTGTGGCCGAAGTAAAGGCCACCGGGCGCGACACGATGGGAGTTCGTCTCCAGGCGCTGCCCGAGGGTGAGACCGTGGTGGCTGTAGCGCGTGCGGTCGGAGAAGACGATAGTGACGACCTACCTGAGGGTGAGGTCGGTGAGGTCGGCGAGAGTACCGACACCGAGACGGCCGAAGCAGAGTCACCCGATGCTGAGGGTGCACGTCCAACCGAGGACGGTGAGCTGGAGTGACGACCGACGCCACCGCAACCACCAATGGCTCGGAAGGCAGCACCGCCTCTCCCTCACGGCGGGGCCGTGCCACCACGGTGCGGCGTGCCCGTCTCATGATCACTCGGTTCGACCCTTGGAGCGTGCTCAAAACGTCGTTCATGCTCACGATTTCCTTCGCGATCATCCTGCTGGTTGCGGTGGCGATCCTGTGGTGGATCCTCGACCAGCTCAGCGTGTTCGACGCGCTGAGTCGCACCGTCAACGACATCGCGGGCAGCGGCACGACTCAGTTCGACCTTCGCTCGGTTCTCTCCTTCGGCCGCGTGATGGGAGTCACGCTGGTTCTCGCGGCCGTGCAGATCGTGCTGATTTCAGTGTTGGCAACGCTTTTCTCCTTCCTGTACAACCTCGCCGTCGGAATTTCTGGCGGACTTGAGGTGACTCTGTCCGAGGAGTCATGACCTGCGGTTTCGTGAACCTCCGGACACTGCGGTAACCTCTCGGAGCGCCCCGTTTTGGGGACTGGGGCCTATAGCTCAGCTCGGTTAGAGCGCTTCCCTGATAAGGAAGAGGTCGATGGTTCAAGTCCATCTAGGCCCACTGCAACCGTGGTGGCGTATGTCGCAGGTGTGAGAGGGGAGAACGGCCATGAAAAAACTGCTGCTGCTGGGGGCTCTTGCCGCCATCGGCTATGTGGCCTACCGACAGATCTCGGCCAGCAAGGCCGAGGATGATCTGTGGACCCAGGCCACTCAGGAACCCGACCTTCGCTGACACGCTCCACCCGCACCACCCGGGGGCGTAGCTCAATTGGCAGAGCACCGCCTTTGCAAGGCGGGGGTTGAGAGTTCGATTCTCTTCGCCTCCACCCGGTTCACCACCCCGCGCAACGCCGCGGTCTCAGGCCCCCACGGATGAGGCCGCGGTTCGCATTCGTGCCACTCCGCGAGGCGGCGCCTACACTGGCGTCGTGAGTGAGTGGATGAGTCTGCGCGCTGGTGACAGCGATCGAGACCGCACCATCGTCCTGCTGCGCGAAGCCTTCGCCCAGGGCCGACTGACTGACGTGGAGTTCAACGAACGCCTGACGCTGGCCGCGGCTGCTCGCACCTTCGGTGAGCTCGAGGTCCTGACCGACGACCTCCCGCTGCAAGCGGTTACTCCCGCCGTCGTTGATATCGACGAACTGGAGCATCGTCGACTCGCACGCCGGAACAGTTGGATCGTCTGGTTCACCACAGGTGTGATCGTCATGCTGGTGTGGCTGCTCACGGGGCGAAGCGACGACGGCTGGAGCTTCTTTTGGCCGATCTGGGTGATCGGACCGTGGGGCATCGTTCTACTGGTGCGTACGGCCACCAACACACATCACGACATCAAGGGCTAGACGCCGTGGACTGCCTCGGCCTTGCCTGAAGCGATCGCGTCGACGAGGGTCTGGTGGTCGACGAGGGTCTGGTCGGCGTAGGTGAGGGCGAATTCGAGCACGGCCTTGTCGAATGCCGTTCCGGTACCCAGATAGGCCGAGATGGCGATTTGGTCCCCGCTGCGGGCGTGTGCCTTGGCGAGGGCCCAGGCACATAGTCGCGTGTAGAACAGGAAGCCCTCACCATTGAGCTGGGTGTAGTCGATGCTGGCCTTCCAGTCGCGGAACTGGCGCAGGTAGAAGTATCGGTTGCCTGCCTCGGGCAGTGTCATGGTGGTCCAGCCGAGGAAGAGGTCGCTGGCCGACTGGGTGAGCTTCTGCCCCACCACTACCCGTTCGCCATGGTGGCTGTACGCGCCCTTGCCGGCGAAGCGCTCGAGCACCGACGGCTGGGCCTCTTTCACCTGCAGGATCAGGGGGTCCTTGTTGTCGCGGCCCACGAGAAGCACGATGTAGCAGCGAGTTCCGACGCTGCCCACGCCCACCACTCGACGTGCGCTGTCGACGACACGGTAGTTGTCGAAGAGGTAGCGGCGCTCGGGTGACAGTGACCGGCGGTACAGCTCGGCATTGGTGTGCACGTGCCCGAGCGAGAACGAGTAGAGGCTCTCGGTGATCTCAGAGCCGGGGACCTGCAGAGGCGGGTTGGCGACGAAGCGCAACTCGCCATCGACCATCTCAGTGGTGCGTTCAGCCGCCATCACTGAGTCACGCTTGCGCACCTTACGCATGCTGCGCTCGTTGAATCCGCCAGCGTCGGCGTCGACGGAGGCCCCGAGTTCGGTGAACAGGCGATCGACGTCGAACAGCGAGTACCACACGTCGAGGTTGCTCATCTGGGCGAACGACGCCATCGACTCGCGGTAGGCGGCGACGGTGCTGAGCACCATCGAGTTGATATAGGCGGGCTTGTCGCCACGCTCGCGCCCCGCCAGCACCAGGCTGGCGGCGAGGCGTAGCACGTCCCACTCGAACGGACCGGGAGAGGTCTCGTCGAAGTCATTGATGTCGAACACAAGGCGTCGCTCGGGCGTGCCGAAGATGCCGAAGTTGAGCAGGTGGGCATCACCGCACAACTGCACGCGAAGGCCCGAGTTGGGCATGGAGGCCAGATCGGCTGCCATCGGCAGAGCCGCGCCGCGGAAGAATGCGAAGGGGCTGGCCACCATCCGGCCGTGACGAATCGGAATGAGGTCCTGCTCGCGCGTGACGGCCTGCTCGAGGAGCAGATCGACCGGGTCGGGCCGGTCGGAGGCAGGCGCGAAACTAGCGAAGGTCGACCGCGGGACGAGCTTGCGCGCGGCCTTCCCGGCCTCGGCGCGCTCTGCTGTGGTGACAACAGGGGGCGGGCCACCCTGGTCGACAAGCGGGGACCCAGATGAGTGCTTGACTTTGGTCATGGCAGGATCCTCTCATGACCTCCACCATTTGTACCCTCCACACCAACCTTGGCGACATTCGAGTGGTGCTGTTCCCCGACCAGGCACCCAAGACAGTGCGCAATTTCATCGGTCTCGCCGACGGAACCTTGGAGTGGAAGGACCCGCGCACTGGCAAGGCAGGAGAGGGTGCGCTGTATACCGACGTGCTCTTTCACCGGATCATCGCAGGCTTCATGCTCCAGTGCGGCGACCCTACGGGCACCGGCCGTGGAGGCCCCGGCTACAACTTCGCCGACGAGCCGCACCCGGAGCTCGTCTTTGATAAGCCCTACATTCTGGCGATGGCCAACGCGGGCCCCAACACCAACGGATCGCAGTTCTTCATCACGGTTGCTCCCACGGCCTGGCTGAACTTCAAGCACACGATCTTCGGCGAGGTCGCTGACCAAGATAGCCGCGACGTTGTCGACAAAATCGGCGCGGTGTCGACCGACGGTGGCGACAAGCCCCTCGACGACGTGGTGCTGAAGTCAGTCACGATCGAGATCACTGAGTAGTTCACCTCCAGAGCGGTGCAGCGACGCTCGCGGGGCCCATGCCAGAATGCTGGAGTGGCAGTTCACCGCGTGACAGAGGCAGGCCAGGTGGCCTCGCGGGCGGACCTGCCTTGTGTTCGATGCACCAACGGCGCCGCGTGAGCGCCCTCGAGCCGGTAGCGGAGGCTCCGCAGCCGCCGCAGTGCTACCGGCATCCGGGTCGCGAAACGTACATCTCGTGCACCCGGTGCCAGCGACCGATCTGCCCTGACTGCATGGTCAACGCGTCGGTGGGCTTCCAGTGTCCCGAGTGCGTGAATGCCGGCCGACTCTCGACCCCGCGCATCACCACGGTGGCCGGTGGTCGCGTCGATGACCGACCCACCGTCACCATTGCGATCGTCGCCGTCACCGTGCTGGCGTTCGGCTACGAGTTCATCGCGGGGCTTAATGCGGTGACCGAGAAGTGGGGCATGTGGCCGTGGGCCATTGCCCTCGACGGACAGTTGTACCGACTGGTCACCTCGGTCTTTCTGCATGGCAGCGTGCTGCACATCCTGTTCAACATGTTCGTGCTCTGGACGATTGGGCCGCAGGTTGAGCGCATCCTGGGCCACGCCCGCTTCCTAGTGCTCTATCTGGCGGCGGGGCTGGGCGGGGCGGTGGCCTCGTACGCTTTCTCCGACCCCCGCACGGTCAGCGTGGGTGCTAGTGGCGCCATCTTCGGCCTCATGGGCGCGCTGGTGGTGCTGGGGCGGCGGCGCGGGAGCGCGCGCGGGGTTGAGGCTCGCCGCGACGGTAGCGCGGGTCAGCAGGTTCAGCGGCAGGGCAATGGTGGGGTCGGCGACCCCTTCAAGCAGGTGCTGGTACTCATCGTGGTCAACGTCGCCATCGGATTCCTGCCCGGCGGCAACATCGACTGGCGCGCCCATCTCGGCGGGCTGGTGACAGGCGCTGCCGTGGGCGCGGTGATGCTCTACGCACCGCGCTCGAGTCGCCTGCTCTGGCAGACCCTAGGCGTCCTCGGGGTGCTCGGACTTCTCGTGCTCATCACCATGTGGCGGACCGCTGCGCTGAACGCGCTTGTCGAGTCCGGCATTCCGGGCATCAGCACATAAATCTGTTATCCACAGGTTCATCCACAGCTGTGGATGAATGACACGCGTGTAATTCGGGCGAGCGGTACTCGTGTGTTGACTAGCGCCAACGGGTTGCGATGATGAAGCCCCCGCCGATGAATCCAAAGCCGATCAGGACGTTCCACAGGTTGCCGATGTCTTTCATCAGCGGAATGGAGTCGCCCGCGATGTAGAAGGCGACGATCCACGCCAGGCCAATGACGAACAGGGCGACCATCACGGGAGCAACCCACGGCGACGGCCCAAACTTGGCGGGGTCCTTCTTGGTGGGCGGAGGGGTGTAGGGAGCTTTCTTGCGACCCTTGGACTCTGGCACGGACAAACCCCTTGGCTCGAGGCGCCTGATATGGAGGCGCACAGTGACGTGTGCTGAGAGTATCCTCTCGCCCGCCGCCCTTGGTTGGAGCGTGGGGTGAGGGCAGCTGCGCCGCCTTCACCGCACCTGCTGTGAGTGCGACTCGATCGGGCCCGGACCCCGTGTGCGGCAGCACAGTGAGAGGATAACCCCGTGAGTCGAATCCTGGTCATCGACAACTACGACTCTTTCGTGTTCAACCTCGTGCAGTACCTCGCCCAAATCGGCGCCGAGGTTGAGGTACGACGCAACGACGAGGTCGGTGCCGAGGCTGCCGATGATTTCGATGGCGTGCTCCTGTCACCGGGACCAGGTACCCCCGAGGATGCCGGCATCTGCCTCGAGGTGGTGCGGCGCTGTGCGGGTCGAGTGCCGATCTTCGGCGTGTGCCTCGGCCATCAAGCCATTGCAGTCGCGTATGGGGCGGTGGTGTCGCGCGCACCCGAACTCCTTCACGGAAAGACCTCGCTGGTGCACCACCGAGGCGTCGGCGTGCTGACCGGCCTGCCCGACCCCTTCACCGCCACTCGGTACCACTCCTTGGCTGTTGAGCGCGACACCGTGCCAGCCGAGTTGGAGATCACCGGTGAGACAGACACCGGCATCGTGATGGCTCTGCGCCACCGGGAACTGCTGGTGGAGGGTGTTCAGTTCCACCCCGAGTCGGTGCTCACCGAGGGCGGCCATCGCATGGTGGCCAACTGGCTCGAGATGTGTGGAGACTCGGGCGCGGTGGAACGAAGCCGCGGCCTTGCTCCCGTGGTGCACCGCGCCTGAAGGCCCGGCGCTAGGTGGTCGACGGTGAGGGGCTCGTAGGCGTGGGAGTGGGGGTCGGTGTCGGGGTCGGAGTGGGGGTTGGTGTCGGAGTTGGAGTGGGAGTCGGAGTGGGCGGCGGCGGAGGCTCGGTCGACACCGTGATCGTCACGATGCTGCCCTTGCGTGCCTTGACCCCGGCCACCGGCGCCGAGGCCAGCACCGTTCCGGCCGGAACTGTGCCGTCTTCCTGATTCACCACCGTGACCTCGAACCCGGCGTTGGCCAACTCGCTGCGCGCGAGGGCCTCCAACTTGCCGACCACGTTCGGAACCGAGATCTTGCCGTTGGAGACCGTGAGTGACACCGAGACGCCTTGGGCCACCTGCACGCCGGCGGTGGGCTCCGATGACAGCACATAGCCCTCAGGCTGCTCGGAGTCGACCTGCTGAACCGGCCCGAGGATCAGCTTGTTCATGCTGAGCGCGGCACGGGCGTCATCGATGCTCGCCAGGCCGACCAACTGTGGAACGGTGGTCTGCTCCTTGCCCGTGCTGACCGTGACGTTGACGGGCTGTCCGAGGTCGCTCTGCTCACCGGCACCCGGCTGCTGGCCGATGATGGTGTCCTTGGGCTTGTCGGGCGACGCGGCCGGAGTCTGCTGCCCGAGGATGAGTCCGGCGGCAGCGAGCTTGGCCCGTGCCTGAGGCACGGTGAGGTTAACCAGACTCGGAACCGCGGCCTTGGTCACCTCGGGGCTCCCGAAGAGCCTGAGGCTGAGCAGGGCGATCCCTCCGATGAGGGCGATGACGGCGATGGTGACCCCGACCCACACCCACGGGCTGCGCGACGGTGGGGAAGGAGGCGCTGAAACTGGGCCGACTGCGTTCATGACGACGGTCGGCTCGCTGACCATCGCCACGACGGCAGCCGTAACCGGCATCCCAGCCAGTGCGCGCTCAATGTCGGCGCGCATATCGGCGGCTGACGCGTAGCGGTTCGCGGGGTCCTTGGCGAGCGCCTTCATCACGATTGCGTCAATCGCCGGGGATACCCCTGAGTCGACCTGCGAGGGCGGAACGGCCTGCTCTGAGACGTGCTGGTAGGCGATCGCGACCGGGGAGTCGCCGGTGAAGGGCGGGCGCGTCGTGAGCAGTTCGTAGAGCAGGCAGCCGGTCGAGTAGAGGTCGCTCCGGGCATCGACGATTTCGCCGCGTGCCTGCTCGGGCGATAGGTACTGGGCGGTGCCCAGCACAGTGGAGGTCTGAGTCATGGTGCTGGCGGAGTCGGCGAGCGCACGCGCAATGCCAAAGTCCATCACCTTGGCCTCACCGGTGCGCGTGAGCATGACGTTCGCCGGCTTGATGTCGCGGTGGACGATTCCGTGGCGGTGGCTGTAGTCGAGGGCTGCAAGCACGCCGGCGGTGATCTCGAGGGCGCGCTCCGGAAGCAGGCGGCGTCCGCTGTTGAGCAGTTGGCGCAGAGTCATACCGTCGACGAACTCCATCACGATGAACGGCACACGAACGGCGTCGGGACCGTCGCCGACGATCTCCTCGCCCGTGTCGTAGACCGCCACCACGTTGGGGTGGTTGAGTGACGCCGCAGCCTGAGCCTCACGCCTGAAGCGCGCCTGGAACGATGCATCGCGCGCCAGATCGGCGCGCATCACCTTGATGGCAACGCGCCTGCCCAGACGGATGTCACGTCCCTCGTGCACCTCGGCCATGCCACCGCGACCGATGAGCTGACCGATTTCGTACCGGTCGCCCAAGGCCGTCATGTCGTCGTCCACCATTCCTCCTCGTACTACCGCTGCCCATCATGCCCGACTGTGTGCTCAGCGCCCGAGCACCGCCTCCATGACGGCGCGTGCAATCGGTGCGGCGAGCTTGTTGCCGCTGATTTCAGGCGCCCCGCCACCGTTCTCGAGCACCACGGCGACGGCGATCTGAGGCGCTTCTGCCGGGGCCACTCCGACGAACCATGCGTGCGGTCGCGTGGCGTTGCCGGTCTGAGCGGTACCCGTTTTTCCGCCCACGCTGACCCCCACGATCTGCGCGTTCGAACCGGTACCGTTCGACACCACGTTGACCATCATCGCGATTTCATCGGCAGCGTGCTGGGCGGACATCGCCTGCCTGAACTGAGACGGCTGAGTCTGCTTCAGCACCGAGAGGTCAGGTGCCAAAATCTGGTCGACTAGGTAGGGGTTCATGGTGATGCCCCCATTGGCGATCGCTGCCCCCACCATCGCCATCTGCAGAGCGGTGGCACGTACGTCGAACTGGCCGATGGCGCTCTGTGCCGTCTGCGCCGCATCCGGGTTGAGTGGAAAGCGTGAGGTTGCCGCGTTCATGGGCACCTGGAACGACGAGTTGAACCCGAACTTTTCGGCCTGTGCGCGGAGGGCCTCTGCACCAAGTTCGTTACCGAGCCAGGCGAAGGCTGTGTTGCACGAGACTGCGAGTGCCTCCTCGAGGGTGACCTTTCCCCCGGGTCCGCAGGGCTGTCCGGACCAGTTCTTGAGTTTCTTCGTCGAGTTGGGTAGTTGATACTCGGCCGGACCCGGAATCACGGTGGTGGGGGTGAACCGACCCGACTCGAGTGCGGCGGCGGCAGTGACCAGCTTGAAGGTCGACCCGGGCGGGTAGGTGACCGCCAGTGGTCGGTTGAGCAAGGGGTTGTCGGGGTTGGACTCGAGCACGGAGTATGCCGCGCGAATGGCGTCGGGCGAGTGACTTGAGAGCACGTTGGGGTCAAAGGAGGGGGACGAGACAAGGGCCACGATGGCGCCCGTCGAGGGATTGATCGCAACCACCGCGCCCTTGCGTCCGGCGAGCGCATTCCATGCCGCCTCCTGCGCGGCTGCATTGAGGGTGGTGACTATTCCGCCGCCTCGAGGCTGGGTGCCGGCGAAGAGTTGCTGCACCCGATCGACCAAGAAGCGAGGGTCACTGCCAGCGAGTACGTCGTTTTCGGTGCGCTCGAGTCCGGTGGCACCGTAGACAAGTGAGTAGAAGCCGGTGACCGACGCGTACGCTGCCCCGGGGTCGTAGGCGCGCACGTACTTCAGCGAGTCGTTGGTGGGGATCGATCGAGCCACCTGCGCGCGTCCCACGAGGATGGGTCCGCGCGCGCGGTCGTACTCCTCAAGGATCAGCCTCGTATTGCCGCTACGCGATCGGTAGACATCGGCGTGAAGCACCTGGATCCAGGTCAGGTTGATCAGCAGGGCCCCACAGAGGATTCCGAGCACGACGGCTAGTCGGCGGACCTGCCGGCTCATAGCCGCATCACTTGCGTGAGCGCATCGTCGGGTGAAACCACCATCGATGCGGGGCGGCGGCTGGTATGGCTGATACGCATGAGCAGGGCCACCATTATCCAGTTGGCAACCAGGGCCGAGCCTCCTGCGGCGAGGAAGGGCGTGGTGAGCCCGGTCAGCGGGATGAGTCGGGTTACACCGCCCACCACCACGAACACCTGAAGTGCGAGCACGATCGACAGGCCGGCAGCAAGGAGGGTGCCGAACGAGTCACGGCAGGCCACCGACGCTCTCATTCCGCGGGTGACGATGATCGCGTAGAGCACCACGATTCCCGCAAGGCCGGTGAATCCGAGTTCCTCGCCGAAGGCGCTGATGATGAAGTCGCTCTTCGCGTACGGCACGAAGAGTGGGAAGCCCTGGCCCCAGCCGCTTCCGAGCAGGCCGCCACTGGCAAATCCAAAGATCGACTGCACGATCTGGTAACCCTGCTCTGACTGGTAGGCGAAGGGGTCGAGCCATACCTGCACGCGCACGCGCACATGGTTGAACGCGAAGTACGCGCCTACCGAGCCGACGGCGAAGAGAAGTGCGCCGAGCACCACCCATGACCAACGCTGGGTGGCGATGTACAGCATTCCGATGAAGAGTCCGAAGAACAGCAGCGAGGTGCCGAGGTCGCGCTCGAATACCAGAACGCCGAGGCTGATGAACCAGGCCACCAAGAGTGGGCCAAGGTCTCGCCCGCGCGGAAGCTCGAGGAACAGGAACTTCGACCGCACGAGCGCGAGCGAGTCGCGCTTCATCACGAGGTAGCCCGCGAAGAAGATCGTGAGCAGAATCTTGGCGAGTTCCGCGGGCTGGAAGGAGAGCGGGCCGACACGAACCCACAGGGTGGCGCCGTTGATGGTGGCCCCGATGCCAGGGGCAAGGGGCATGAGCAGCAGCAGTAGACCGGCGAACAGCGCGGTGTAGGTGTAGCGCTGCAAACGGCGGTGGTCGCGCACGGCGAGGAGGGTCGCGACGAAGAGCACGACGCCGAGCGCGGTCCAGGTGAGCTGCGAGGTGACATCAGGCACGGGGGCAGGGACGTTGTTCGACGCGGAACGGGCTGCCTCCCCGAGGTCAAGGCGGTGAATCATGGTGAGTCCAAGCAGGTTGAGCAGCAGCACCGTCGGGAGTAGCACGGGGTCGGCGTAGGCGGCGAGAAACCGCACGGCGAGGTGAGCGATCAGAGCGAGCGTGCATGCCCCGATGGCGACGGGGGTGAATTCCGGTGTGAGGGTACCCAGAATTGCGAGGTCAACATTGGCCCACGCCGCAAGCCCGATCACCAGCGCCAGAACGATCAGGCCAAGTTCGGTGTTGCGTCGCGTGGGCTGGCTGGTGACAAGGGTGGGCTGTCGACTCACGACTGCGTTCCGGAGGTTTCTGGCGCAGGGCTGGTGACAACCGGTGAGGGGGAGGGTGAGGGGGAGGGGGAGGGGGTAGGTGTGGGGGTGGGGCTTGGCGGTGCCGTCGGCGTGATCGCATTCGGGCAGCCCTGAGTCGGCGCTGTCACGCAGCTGAGTGCCTGTGCCTCGAGGCGGGCCACCACGCGCCGTGCTTCGTCGAGGTTGGTCACGGGAATAGCTCGCAGCACCGACGACTGGTCGACGTCAGGAAGCGCGGTGACCGCGATGGTGCTGAGTTCGGTCACACGTGACAGCTGACGCCCGGCGATGGATTGGGGCACGCCCTGGTAGATCGCGACATAGCCTGCGTTGCTGCCCACGTAGTACTGCGCCCCGGCCCACAGGCTTACTCCCGTCGACACCAGTGCGATGAGCCCGAGCACCGCGACGATCGTGATGATCGACACCCAGCGTCGGCCCCGGGTCGAGCGACGATGGTGGGCCGGCGGTGGGGTGAGCTGTAGCTCGACCGGCTCGACCGCTGCCTGCTCACCTGTGGGCGGTCCGAGTGCGGGCTCAACGTCGTCGGGGAAGCGCACGTACGAGAGACGCTCGCGGGTGCGGGCCTCGCTGGCCGCACCCACCACGACCGGTACAGCACCGGTGGCTTGGTCGCCGGGGCGATGGTCTGACGTGACGACCTCGGCCACCACCACAGTCACGTTGTCGGGAGCACCGGCCTCAAGCGCTGCGTCGACGAGTGCCGTGACCGCGTAGGTGGGGTCGCCCTCGGCCAGAAGTTGCGCCAGCAAAGACTCGGGGATCACCCCGCACAGGCCGTCGCTGCAGAGGAGGTAGCGGTCGCCCACCTGAGCCTCACGTGCCTGAAGGTCTGGCTCGACTTCGGTGATTCCGTCGATGGCACGGAGCAGCAGATTGCGCCGGGGGTGGGTAAGTGCCTCGGCGGGCGTGATGCGGTCGGTATCGACCAGCATCTGCACGTAGGTGTGGTCGTGGGTCATCTGCGAGAGTTCGCCTTCGCGCAGGAGGTAGGCGCGCGAGTCGCCGACATGCACGAGGTTCGCGAGGCCGTTGCGCCACGCCAGAGCGGTGAGGGTGGTGCCCATTCCGGCGAACTGGGGCCGCTCGCCCACCACCCTGCGGATTTCCTCCGTGGTGCGAGCGATTCCGGCCGAGAGGTCGGTGAGCACCTCTGTTTCGCTCGTGGGGTCAGACTCGGCGTCGATCGTCGCGAAGGTGGCCACCGCTGCCGCGCTGGCGAGTTCGCCCGCAGCATGCCCGCCCATGCCGTCGGCCACGACCAGCATGGTGGGCCCGGCGTACCCGGAGTCCTCGTTGCCAGTGCGCACGAGTCCGATGTGCGATCGCGCGGCATAGCGCAGTGAGAGAGTCACTTGCGCAGTTCCATCGTGCTTCGTCCAACCTTGAGCGGGACGTTGTTGGGTAGCACCGTGGGAGCGGTGATGCGGGTGCGCTCGATCCAGGTGCCGTTGGTGCTGCCCAGATCCTCGACGATCCACTTGGAGTCGTGCTGGTAGAGCCGGGCGTGGAGGTTGCTCGCGTAGTCGTCGTCGAGTACCAGGGTGCTGTCACTAGCCCGCCCGAGTGTGACGGGGGCCGTTCCGAGAGGCACGACTGTTCCGGCGAGGGCACCCTCGGTGACCACCAACGTGCGCGGGGCGCCGCGACGCGGCTTCGCAGGCTTGGCTGCTCGGGGTTGCGTGTTCCGGAGGGCCTCAGCCTCGCCGGGTGTTGAGCCGGCCGGACGAGCCTCGCGTGGCGCGCGGAGGTCACGACTGAGCACACCCACGATGGCAAAAATGCCGATCCAGAGCAGGGCGAGAAACCCGAGCCGGATGAGAGTGAGGGCGAGGTCAGACATCGCGGGTCACCCGCTGCGAAAGACCAGCTCGGTGGAGCCCACCTGAATCACCGCACCGTCGACGAGCGTGGACTCCCCCACCTGCTTGCCATTGAGCAGTATTCCGTTCGTGGAGCCAAGATCGCGCACCATGGGCATGGGGTCGAGCACCACCTCGGCGTGTCGGCGGGACACGCCGGGGTCGTCGATACGGATGTCGACGTCGGTGCCGCGGCCAATGACCGTGGATGTCTGTGTGAGCGGGTAGGCGGTGCCCCGAATCACCAAACGCGCGGGAGCCGCGCTGACCGGCTTGCTCCACGTGGAGGGAGAGGTATGCGAGGGGGCGGCCGACTGCGCTCGTGCCGCGGTCGGGGTGGCCCCCGGCCGCTCAGAAACCGCGATAACCGCTGCCTTGGCCTCGCTACGAACGCGGAAGATACCGGTCTCAAGCTCGGAGTCAGCGTCGAAGCTGATCTCGACGTCGCCCACCAGGCTGTAGCGCTGGATGTCAGCGTGGGTGCGCACCAGTTCGGTGAGCTCGGTGGTCATCGGCACTCGATACGCCATGAGCCGCTCGGAGTCGTGGGGGGACAGGTCAATGGTGAACACATTCGGCACCACCGTGCGCCCCTTGCTGACCACGGCTGCGCGGTCGTCGAGCTCACGTTGGAGGGCCGCTGCAATCTCGACGGGCTGCACCTCGGCCTTGAAGGCGCGCGCAAAGGTACCGTTGACGAGCTGTTCGAGTCGATGCTCGAAGCTGTCGAGGAGGCCCATCAGCCCATGCTAGCCGCGAGGGCGTTGCGAACGTCGCTCCCGGCCTGCTGGCACGGTACCGGTCGGTGCTAGCGTTTGCCTGCTGGCCGAGATCGCGGGTCGGTTGGGCGCGAGTGGCGGAATTGGCAGACGCGCACGGTTCAGGTCCGTGTGCTCGAAAGGGCGTGGGGGTTCAAGTCCCCCCTCGCGCACCCTCTAACTGGTGAAAACCAGACCACGAAGGGCCGGTCATCGACCGGCCCTTCTGTCGTGTGGTGGGGCAGGTGCGCCCTCGGGAGCTGCCCGCTGAACTGAATCGCGGCCCCGAATGCCTACGTGAGCTCGGATTCAGCTCGCCCTAGTCCGAACTCGCGTAGGGATTCGGCGGGGTTGGTCGGGGTTGGGAGTTGGCGGGCGGGGGTAGCCGCCCCGGGTCCCGCGTACCCCTCACGCTCGCGGTGGTGGTGGGATGGCGACATGACCTCACCGGACAGCACCGATAGCCGCCCCCCACGACCGCCCGCTCGCAAGCCGGGGCTCGTGATCGCCGGGGCCCTGATGCTGCTCGTCGGCGGAGTCTGGTTCACGCAAGGAATCGGCTCGCTCGCGGGCAGTCCCATGACCGGGGTGATCTTCTGGTCGTGGGCAGGAGGGGCTCTCGCGCTCGTGGGCCTGGTGCTCCTGGTGCGCGGACTCCGCTCAGGCCGAGCGTAAGCCTCGCTCACACTCACGCAGGGTGGCACAATGTGACCCAGAGTCGCCAGCACGCCGCTGACGCAGAAGGGCAACTATGAGCGCCGAAGCGAACGAGGCTCGCGTAGCCTCGGCGCATCGGCGCGGTCAGATTGTGTCGGTGGTCTGCCTGATTACCGTTGTGGCCGCACTGGCCCTCGGCGTTCAGCTCGTTCCTGCCGGATCCTCCACCTCGTGGCTCGCCATCGTTGCGGTGGCCCTCCTCGTGGCGCTGGCTTCGGTGGCGCTCGTGCGACAGGGCAGGGTCGACGCTGGCGCGGTGGTGCTGCTGATCGGACTCGCCCTGAGCCTCGCGGTGGGCCCCATCATCGATGCAGACCTTTCGACTACTCCGTTCTGGCTCGGTCCGCTGTGCGCCATCGGTTTGATCGTGTTGCCAAGAAGCTCGCGAACGCCCTGGATTCTTGCCGG
>Ga0114966_10002889_pt1 | contig 15242 bp, 14 predicted proteins | sample M_130207_XF_Meta_FD_87029 | JGI IMG/M metagenome (GOLD analysis project Ga0114966, IMG submission 87029) | Freshwater microbial communities from Lake Montjoie, Canada to study carbon cycling - M_130207_XF_MetaG | ecosystem: Environmental > Aquatic > Freshwater > Lake | place: Lake Montjoie... | reverse complement strand
TCTTCTCTATTCCTTTTGATGAAGGTTGGAGCGCTAAATTAAATGGTGCTGACACAAAACTATATCGAGTGAATGCTGGATTAACAGGCTTGTTAATTAATAAAGGCAAAAATGAGGTGGAGTTAAGCTTTGAGCCAAGATTAAGAAGCAAAGGAAAATTGATTTCTTTAATTTCCTTATTACTATTAGTTGCACTGTTTGGTTATAGCTTTTATAGAAGCAAACGAGTAAAGGCTACTAACTAGTTCGTAAGCAGTTTTATCGTAGGGTTTACTTTCTCTATATTTGATAAAAAAACAACTTTCTTTTGTCAAATATAGAGAAAACTGTTACTGCTTATTTTTCTTAATACAATAAGACAACGCAGTATGGAAAATAATTATATAATAAATATGGTACGGTATCTAATAACACTATTATTTTTTCAATTATCATTAATTTACGGACAGGTCAAACATTATCAAATCACTCAGAGTAGTAATTTAGGTATTATACCATACGAAGTCTATAATTCTAATGAGGGCAATATATTGCTTTCTAATGGCGAAGCAAATTGGGACAATGGCTATTCGCATATTTTAAAAACTAAACCAAACGGCGATACCATTTTCATTAAAAGTACGGATGATGAGCGACTATTTGTAACCAGTAATGGCAACATACTTTCAAATGGGAGTGTATTTCAAATAGTGATACAGAACTATACTAATTCATATATTACCATGCGCGATAAAAACCTTAATGTGAAATGGCAAATTGATTTATCGTCAAATTTCATTTCCAATGGTTTTGAGTCTATGAGCCCTCCTCTTGTCGGTAGTTTTTATGAAATAACGCCAAATAGATTTATATGTTCAGTATCAACTCGTTCATCAGTGAACGTTCCGTCGAATAGTGGTTTGATTATTATGGAATTTGATAGTATCGGAACAGTAAATTCTATAAGGTCTAATTGGCTTGCTGAGAGTTGTTATTTTGGAGGAAAATGCAATAACAATTGGGTAGGCTATGATAATACCAAGATGATAATAGTAAATACTACTGTTTTGAATAATGCTCAGTTTCTAAAATTTAATAATTGGATGCTTGGTATACGTTCTGTGTGTTGTAAAAACAATAAGATATATGCGACATTACCAGGTGCTAACGGTCACAAAGCAATATTGTCATGTTTAGATACAAACTTAACAGTGTTGTGGTCTAAGATTATAGAACCTACTGATTCTACAAAAAGCAATTATTTAGAAGACCTAGTGTTTTATAACAATACATTGATTGGCAAATACCAAGATGATACTTCTTCTTATGTATTAAACTTTGATACGTTGGGCACGTTAATGTCATCCAATAAAATACTATTAAATGCCAATGAGCATATTACTAATTTAGTTTTAGTAAACGATAGTGTTTATACATCTAAAGGAAATAGTTATAATGGAGGGGTATCATTAATTAGGATGAATAGCCAAGGAGTATATCCTTGTTCTGTGCCTTCCAATTTTTTGGCTCATAACAATACTATAACAAACTACCCAGTTTATACGGATTCATTAAGACCTACTTCTTTTTCCTATTCTCTTAGTACAGGAGGCATGAATGTATCTTCTTATACTGTAATCCTAGCAGACGAATGTATTGTAACTGGTATAGAAGAAGATTTTAGCAAAAATGAGCCTATAACAGTTTATCCAAATCCTAATAATGGAATGTTGAATGTGATTTCGGCAAGCTCAGTTACCGCCATTATAGATGAAGTGAAAATTACAAATACATTAGGCGAGCTCGTTTATGAATCAGTTATGCAAAATAAAAATTCAACATTTAACATTCAGCATCTCTCCAACGGCATTTACTTTTTAAGCTTGTATAAAAACAATGAGTTAATTGAAATAAATAAGATTATTAAGCAATAATAATCTTATTATAAATGGAAGAAATGGGATAAAGGAACTTTATACCCAATATTTGCACTATTACTTCTTCATCAACTTATTCCAATTCACGGTATGTTCCAAAGCTTCCATTAAAGTATAGTTTTCTTTTACTTGAGTATCTTTTGTTATTAAACTTAAATCTGGAGTTGCTTTAGAGGTTTGATTATAAACTTCTTTGGAAGAGCGTTCAATCACTTCTAGTTTTTTATCGACGATATTTTTAATGCTTTCTGCTAAGTCTTTTAACGAAATACTATTGGCGCTTCCCACATTGTAAACGGTATCTGTTTTTCCTTTGGCTAATAATTTCAATAACCAAAAAGCTAAATCGCTTCCGTATAAATAGCTACGTTGTGTGTTACCATTTCCTAAAATTTTAATTGGCCCACCATGAATGGCATCTCTAATAAAATTATTGATGGCCCAAGGCTTTTCCAATTTTTGGTAAGGACCTACAAAGGCAAAGGGACGCACAATTGTTATTGGTAAATGTTGTTGATTGCCATAAACTGCACATAAAGTCTCTGTCATTCGTTTAATTTCACCATAAGTGGCATTAATCGAATTACAATCTAAAGTTCCCATGTCGGTTTCTTTAATCTTGTCATTATTTAAACTACCATAAACGTAGTTAGAACTTAAATGAATGATTTTATGTAAGCCTGGTAATCTAAAACATTCTTCTAAAACTGAGTTAGTACCTTTATAAAATGTGTCAATCGTACTTAATGGTTTGCTAGCGTGTTCCATTCTATCAGGACTTCCTGCGGCATTAATCACATAATTGACATCTTTAGGTAGTTCACTTAAATGCCTTACATCTTGTTGAATTAAATTAACGCAAGGATTTTTTGCTAAGTGAGGAACTTCTGTTTTAAAACTTTCGGTATCTCTGGCTAATAAATATAATTTAATATTTAATTTATGTTCGGCGTTTAAATAGCACACCATTTCGGTTAACCATTTGCCTACAAAGCCCGTTCCACCAGTAATTAAAATGGTTCCATTTTTTAATTCCTGTAAAGAATTAAAGTCGGCACTTGAGGTGCGACAATTATCGTAAGTTAATTTAATTGCTTTTGCGCTCATTAATCTTCTTTGTTTTTTACAAGTTCCATTACTACTTCAATAATCAAATCTTCTTGTCCTGCTACTACTTTTCTTTTTCCTAATTCAAAATATACATCTCTTGGATCAACATTATATTCTTTTGAAATACGAGATACATGTTTGGCAAATCCAGAAAATACGCCAGATAAACCGCTCACTACGCTTTCAGAACTAATAGTTGGTACTTTAGGCATTAATTCTTTTTCTGCTAAATCTGCAGCGTCCAACATTTTATATAAGTTAATTCCTGTTTCGTAACCCATACGTTCCATCACTGCAATTAATACTTCTAACTGTGTATTTCCAGCGCCAGCACCAAAACCACGAGCGGTAGCATCTAGTATTTTTGCACCAGCTTCAACGGCTGCAATCGAATTAGCGACAGCCATTCCTAAATTATTATGTCCATGAAAACCAACAGGAACTCCTAATCCATTTACTAAGGCATTAATTCGTTCAGTAACATCAGCAGGTAAATAATTTCCAGAAGAATCCATGATGATGATTCCTTCTGCACCATATAACTCCATTTTCTGAGCTTCTTCTACTAATAATTTTACAGAAGCCATGTGACTCATCATTAAAACGCCATACGTATCTTTCCCTTTTTCTCTACAAAAGGCAATATGACGTTGAGTGATATCAGCTTCTGTACAATGTGATGCCACGCGAACGACATCAACACCGATGGAAATAGCTCTTTCTAAATCACGTTTAATAGTGGCGAAGCCTGGAATGCAGTGAATACTTAATTTACTATTCTTTAAATTCTTGCGAGCTGTTTCCAATAAAGTCACATCACTTTCTAATGCTTCACCTACTTGTAATGAGGAGGCGCCTAGTCCGTTTCCGTGACCAACTTCAACAACAGGTACGCCGGCTTTTTCTGCAGCTTTGGTATATAAATCTATTTGCTTTGCACTTAATTGATGAGCAACCGCATGGTTTCCATCTCTTAGTGTGGGATCGTGAATGGCAATTTTTTTCATTGAGTTTAGCTTAATGATTTAATTTTATCAGCGTGTTTTGTTGGATGTAAAAAGAAGAAGTTAGTTTCCATCGTTTCGTCTGTTACTTTGTCAATCGCTTTTAATTTGCCATCGTGAGAGGTATAGCAATTGTATCCAAATTGTTTAAAGAAATCAATAATGTCATTAGGATGGTAGCCAAACTTTGCAGCCCATTTACGCAACATCTCCGTAAAGATAATAGGAGTTTGTTTTGCAAAGGTTTCTACACCTCCTTTGTAAACCATAAATTCTGCACCTTCTACATCACATTTAATGAAATCTAATTTTGTAATATTTTTTTCTTTCACGAAATGATCAATCGTATTTGTTTGACATTCTAGTTTTACCATACTATCATTTTCAGTAATGTTCACAGAAGATGAAGCGCCCGTAACGGTTGGCGAATAAAAGAAAGTTAAGGTTTGAATTTTATCAGATAAGGCCACATTATTTAAAATAATGTTTTTCGACTGATTTAATTCTGTGTTTCTTTTTACTTGAGCAAAGGTTTCTGGTATTGGCTCAAAAGCATAGATAGTGCTGTTCGGTAATTTTTTTGATAAGTGATTGGAGTACCAACCAATGTTAGCGCCAATATCAAAAATAGTATCGTTTTCACTTACTAATTTGTAAAGCATTTCAGAATCTTCTTGCTCGTACATATTAAAGTTAAATGCTTCTAATGGCGTAATACGCTTATCTAATACATCTACATAAAACTTTGCTCCACCAGGATGGAATGGAGTTTTACGAGAAGTGAAAATCACTTTTCCATCTTCAATTTCAATTTTTGCAATTTCAGTATTTGCTAAATTTTCTGATAAATCAAAAAGCACTTTATGCAATTCATGCATTGTATCTACAAATTCAACTTTGTTTAATGCTTTTGATTCAAATTTTTGTTTAATGTCTTTAATCTTCATATAATAATTTTACTTTGTTTTTTGTTTTGAATATTCTTCTGCTACTGCAATAGCAGCACAATTAATGATGTCTAAATTTCCTGCATACTTAGGTAAGTAATCTCCTAAACCTAACGCTTTTACCATTACTACTATTCTTCCATTTTCATAAATTGGATTTACTAAAATATGATAACCTGGTACATAAGCTTTTATTTTTGCTACCATAACATCCAATTCTTTTTTCAAAGCGTCCATATTAGCTTCTTTTACTTTTGCGAAAATGGTAGTTTGCATATCAATACATGGTTGTGCGGGATTTAAATTTAAAATGGCTTTTGTTTTCTCAACACCAGAAAATGTTCTCACGCCTAATTCAGTTGTATCAACATATTCATCTAAATTTAATCGTGTAGCTGGACCGGCACTACGAGAAGCAATACTTGAAACAACTTCTATGTATTCGATGTTTTTTTGTGTTTTGCCTAATACATAAGAAATAGGAATAGATGCTTGTCCACCACAAGTAACCATGTTTACATTTTGGTGTTTAATGGCTTCTTGTAAGTTAACCGCAGGAATACAAAGGATGCCAATCTTTGCAGGTGTTAAATCAATCACAAACTTCCCTAATTTTTCTAATACTTTCCAATGAGCAACGGCATCTTTTGCAGACGTACAATCGAAAACAATGTCACAACTGTCCGGTTCTTCAATAATCGCATGAATGCTTTTATCGGAAACTCTAACGCCCATATCAATAGCTTTAGTCATACCAGCCGACGATAAATTTCTACCAATAAACATCGAACATTCCAGATATTCTGAACGTTGAATTTTTACAAGTAAATCGGTTCCAATATTTCCGCTACCTAAAATGGCAACTTTCAATTTTTTCATATGTTGTTATTACTTTTTTTAATTGTCATATGGTATACCTATCATTTTATTAACGCTTGCCGTGCAGGCATGATAGGTATTTCATAATCCTAAGCTTTTAAATTTTTTGATTTAGAATGTAATCCATGAATCATGTTTTCTTCTAACTCTTCTCGTTTTAATAAGGGTGATAAATCTTCTAATGGTGGTGATACTAAACTTCCATCTTCCTGAATAGCCAACGACAATTTAGGAACAAACATTTGTTGAGGATGCATAAATACTTCGCATATCACAGCTCCTTTATGTGCTTGTACTTGAGGAATTACTGTTTCAAAATCTTCCCATGTTCTAATTTGATAAGATGGTAAATTAAATGCTGTTGCTAGTGCGCTAAAATCAGGGCAAGTAACTCCAGTCTTTTTATCTACACCTGCCTTTCTTCCCTTAAATAAAGCGTTTTGAGTGTGCTTAATCATTAAATAGCCATCATTATTGAAAATAAATAATTTGATTGGCAATTCATAATGCACCATGGTTTGAAGCTCTTGCAAATTCATCATCATTCCTCCATCACAGTTTAAACACATCACTTCACCTTTATTTATTGCTACTGATGCACCGATAGCTGCAGGCAAACCATAACCCATTTCGCCTAAACCTGTAGAAGTCATTAAGCGTTGATTTTTTTTAATTTTTAAAACTTGGTGTCCGCTTAATAAAGCAGTGCCCATATCAGTAGTTATAATTTGATCTTCTTTTAAGTGATTGTTTAATCGATCCATAAATTGGTATGAATTGATAAATCCATCTTCGTCTGGATGATCAGTAGGGGAGAACCAAGGATATTTTTCGCGGTAGCCATTACATTTATTAATCCATTCAGAAAAGTCAGTTTTGATTGACCCTGATTTTGCTAGTAGTTTTTCAATAAAGTTTTTTGCGTCTGCACAAATAGTTTGATTGTAACGGTCCTTGTATTTATCAATTTCGTGTTTATCAATATCAACGACTGCTATTTCTGCTTCGCGTGCCAACTCTGTAATATCGTATCCTATTTGAGAAATAGCCATACGCGTTCCAATGCACAATAAAAAATCGCAATTCTGAACTACGAAATTAGCACAACGTTGTCCGTAGGTCCCTGCGCGTCCGTATACTAAAGGATGGTACGAATCAATCATATCAATTCCTGCCCAAGTAACTAAGGATGGTGAATTTGTTTTTTCTAAAAGCGTTTCAATTAAATGTTCAGCACCTCCTAATTTAATACCATGGCCTAACCAAATAACGGGACGTTTTGCCTTGTTAAAAGCTGCAATCAAATGATCAATACTTTTATCTAATTCAGTATTGCTTTGTGTTTGATTTTTTGGAAGTTCAGATGAATTGAATTTATTGAGTTTAGAAACATCTACTAAGGAAGATTGGATGTTCATTGGAATATCTAGCCAGATTGGGCCTGGTCTATCTACCATTGCAATTTGTAATGATTTCTCTAATTCGTAGTTAACGTTTTCTGGTTCTAAAACTCTTCCGTTATATTTAGTAACTTTGTCTACCATTAACGAACTATCATAACCTTGAACTCCCCACATTCTTAAATCTTTATGAAGATCTATATACTTTGAATGTTCGTTACCAGAAATAATTAATCCAGGAATCGAATCAGCCCAAGCACTTACTACACCCGTTACTCCATTTGTTGAACCAGCTCCTGTAGTTAATAAAGCTGCTGAAATTTTTCCTGTTGTGCGATAGTAAGTTTGAATAGCCATACAAGCCGCTTGCTCATGGTGCACACAAATAATTTCGGTATAACCTTTATGGAAAATAGAATCAAATAAATGGGCGTTACCCGCTCCAATAATTCCAAATACATGTTTTATTCCTTTCTCTTCTAGAAAATCTGCTACTAAATCGCTTACTTTTTTTTGATTGCTAATGCTCATAAATTATCTTATAAAAAACTGGAAATGGTTCGTTTAAATCCTTCTTCTACTGTTACTGTGGGGTTCCAGTTCAACTTTTTTAGTTTATCAATATTGGGTGAATTTCGTGTAATGGTGCTTTTTACATAATCGGTATTGGTTGTGGTATTTAATATCACTTCTAACTTAAATTCCGGATAAGCATTTACTAGAATTTTTGCGAGTTCTAAAATGCTATATTCTTCTTGAGGATTCCCCATGTTATATGCCTCGCCATTTTCTCCATTGACAAGAATGGTTAAAAAACCAATGGTTGCATCAGTCAAATAACAAAAGGCTCTTCGAGCACTTCCATCACTATTTAAAATAATGTTTTGCTTGTTCACAATATTAGATACAAAGTCAGCAAATACTCGACCATCGTCTAATAACATTCCTGGACCATATGTATGGAAAGGCCTTACCATTTTTGCATTAACGCCATATTGTGTGAAATAACTCACACAAATATTTTCGCCCATGCGTTTACTTTCTCCATAACAAGATCGAACTAAAGCAGGATTTATATAGCCAAATGTATCTTCTTTGATGGGAACATCTTCCGCTTTTACTTCGCCATAGACTTCGCCTGAACTGAAATATAAAAAAGATTCAACTTTATGTTGTTGAGCTAGTTTAATTAAATTGATGGTTCCGAGTATGTTTGCATTTAAGGTGCCGACAGGATCGACTTTGTAGTATTTTGGACTAGCTTGGCTTGCAGCATGAATTATGAAATCTATTTTAGCTTCGTAATTAAATTCATGACAAACGTCATGTTCAATAATCTCAAGATTTGAATTTGTAAGATATTCATTAAACCGCTTATTGGCTTTTTCCTTATTTCTAACCATCGCAATTACTTTAGTATTAAACGATGGGTCTAATGCTAAAAATGTTTCAACAATATAGGCGGGCAAAAACCCATTTGCTCCAGAAATAAGAATAGTTTTATTGATAAATCGCTCCCAGTTATCAAAACGATTTAGGATAGATAAAATATCTTTATTAATGATTGAATTCAAAATAAAATACTCTTTAAAATAAAGGTTTAAAATACTAAAAAATATTATACAATATGCTCAAATATCTAATAAAATAAAATGTTATTTTATATCAAAAAATGTTATTTTTGGAACCTGATATGAAAAAGCATATTTCAATTATTACTCCATGCTTCAATGAGGATGGTAATGTTAGATTATTAATAGAAACTATAGGTAACATATTCGAAAAATTACCGCAGTATACTTATGAACACGTTTTAATTGACAATTGTTCTACAGATAAAACCCAAGAAATTTTAAAAGAGATTACTGCAATTAATAAAAATGTAAAAGTGATTTTTAATGAACGAAACTTTGGTTGGATCCGTTCTCCTTTTCATGGATTGATTCAGTGTCACGGAGACGCTGTTATATATATGGTGTCTGATTTCCAAGAACCACCAGAAATGATTCCGCAATTTTTAGAAAAATGGGAAGAGGGATTTAAAATTGTGATTGGTATTAAAAAACAGAGTAAAGAAAATCCTGTCATGTTTGCCATTCGAAAATCATTTTATAAATTGCTGTCAAGTGCATCAGATGGCGAGGCTACAATAAAAAACTTTACTGGGTTTGGTTTATACGATCAAAAGTTTATTTCAATAATAAGAAACCTAGATGATCAATATCCCTATTTAAGGGGACTTGTATCAGAACTTGGATTTAAAAGATTTGAAATACCCTATACACAACCTGAACGTTTTACTGGAAAATCAAATTCAAATTTCTTTAAATTATATGATGTAGCCATGTTGGGTTTCACAAGCCATTCTAAATTACCTTTGCGTTTATCCGCTTTTATTGGATTTTTTTCTGCTATTTTGAGTTTATTAGTTGCAATTGGATACTTTATATATAAATTGGTTTATTGGTATGAATTTCAAATAGGAACTGCTCCGATGGTAATTGGTATATTTTTATTTTCATCAGTACAATTGTTTTTTATTGGAATTATTGGAGAGTATATTGGAGCCATTCATACCCAAATACGTAAACGTCCATTAGTTATTGAAAAAGAGCGTATTAATTTTTAAATATTAAACTTATGAAAGTTGTAATTCTTGCAGGTGGTCTTGGTACTCGTTTATCAGAAGAAACAGATGTTCGTCCAAAACCTATGGTGGAGATTGGCGGTAAACCAATTTTATGGCATATCATGAAAATTTATAGTCACTATGGCTTTAATGAATTTGTTGTTTGTTGCGGGTATAAAGGTTATGTGATTAAAGAATATTTTGCGAACTATTTTTTACATCAAACAGATGTAACTTTTGATTTAGCGAATAATAAAATGGAAGTCCATAATTCTGGTTCTGAAAATTGGAAAGTAACCTTGGTGGACACAGGAATAAACACCAATACTGCAGGACGTATTAAACGCATTCAGAAATATGTTGGAGCCAACCCATTTATGTTGACATATGGAGATGGAGTAGCCGATATTAATATCAATGATTTAATTAGCTTCCATCAGAAATCTGGAAAAATAGCAACCTTAACTTCCATCCAATTACCAGGGAGATTTGGTAATGTTGAGACAGATGCAAATGGAACAGTGAAAACATTTCAAGAAAAACCGATTGGGGATGGCGTTCGTATTAACGGAGGTTTTTTTGTATTAGAGCCAGAAATCTTTAATTATTTGATTGGAGAAATGGACGATGTTCAATGGGAGAAAAAACCATTAATTGAAATTGCCAATGATGGTAAACTATCTGCTTATTTACACGATGGTTTTTGGAAATGTATGGATGCCTTGAGAGATAAAATAGAGTTGGAAGATTTGTGGCAAAGTGGTTCTGCTAATTGGAAAATTTGGAAATAAATATATCATGAAGAACTTAGATTTATTTTCAGGAATATATAATGGCAAAAAAATTCTGGTTACAGGAGATTCTGGATTCAAAGGCTCTTGGATGTGTATTTGGCTTAAGGAACTAGGTGCCGATGTTTATGGCTATGCTTTACCAGCTTTAACCAATAAAGACAATTATGTAACGACAAAGCTTTCTGACAAAATAAACCATGTAGATGGCGATGTGAGAAATTTGGAGCAATTACAAAATTATTTTAATCAAGTTAAGCCAGATATCGCTTTTCATTTAGCCGCTCAACCACTGGTAATTGAATCTTATAGTAATCCTCATTATAATTTTGAAACCAATTTAATGGGAACGGTTAACTTTTTTGAAGCAGTGAGAAATTGCCCTTCAGTAAAAGTTGCTATTAATGTTACTACTGATAAATGTTATCAAAATAACGAATGGATGTGGGGCTATCGCGAAAATGATGCGATGGGAGGAGATGATCCGTATAGCGCTTCAAAAGGTTGCTCAGAGTTAATTACAAATTCTTATATTAAATCTTTTTTTACTAAAGAAAACACTGCTCATGTTGCATCGGGTAGAGCAGGAAATGTTATTGGTGGGGGTGATTGGGCTGATAATCGAATTATACCAGATATAATTAGAGCTTATAACGATAATCAAACATCTGAAATTCGAAATCCTAATTCAGTAAGGCCATGGCAATTTGTTTTGGAACCAGTTTTTGGATATATGAAATTAGCTGAAAAGCTTTGGACAAATGGTAAATCCTTTGCTGGTGGATGGAACTTTGGTCCGTCTGCATTTGAAAATTATAGTGTAGGAGATGTAGTGACTGAAGTAAAAAAAATAATTCCAAGCATTAAAATAGATTCTCCAAAAGCAACAGGAAAATTGCATGAAGCAGGATTATTGAAATTAGATATCACAAAAGCGGTTAATCTTTTAGGATGGAAACCCAAATTAAATTTTGAAGAAACGATTCAATTTACAATTCAAGGATATCAAGAAGAATTAAATTCTGAAAACAATATCTATGATTGTCGTGTTAAACAAATAGAACAATATTGTCTCAAAAATAATTAAACCATAAAAGACATAAAAGTTCAAAAAAAATGCGATTAACTAAAGTACAAATAAAAGACCTTACTTACCAAATCAATGGCGCTGCTATTGAAGTCCATAAGTCGCTTGGCCCAGGTTTATTAGAAAGTGTTTATCATAAATGCCTTGTTCACGAATTGAATATCCGTGAAATTTCTTTTACATCTGAATTATCAGTCCCTGTTAATTATAAAGGGTTACATTTAGAAACAGAATTACGTTGTGATTTATTCATTGAAAATACTATAGTAGTAGAATTAAAAGCAGTTGAAAAGATATTACCAATTCATGAAGCACAGTTGCTTACCTATATGAATTTATTAGAGGCTCCTTCTGGAATATTATTTTAATTTTAATACAACAAATATATACCATGATGGACAAAAAACATATGTTAATGAACTTTACCGAATTTTAAATGAATAACTAGCCCGTACTTATATGTTCTTTTATGCCATTTATGGTTCAAAAAATAAACAAATCCTTGAATAAAACCTTATATGTCCTTTTATGACTTTTATGGTTTAAAAACAAAAAAACAACTATGTCAAAATTATTAGATATTAAACATCAAATACATGCTTTAATAAAAGAGTATCATGATGAGGCTTTTAAAGCAAAACCTTTTGTTGAGGGAGAATCAGCAGTACCTGTCAGTGGAAAAGTATTTGACCATAAAGAATTAACCAACATTACAGATTCCGCTCTTGATGCTTGGTTTACAACTGGTAAATTTAATGCAGAGTTCGAAAAGAAATTAGCTAAGTACATCAACGTAAAATCTGTTTTAACCGTTAACTCTGGTTCGTCAGCTAATTTAGTAGCATTCGCAGCTTTAACAGCTGAAGAGTTAGGAGAAGAAAGAATTAAGCCGGGAGATGAAGTCATAACAGTTGCTGCTTCCTTTCCAACAACGGTAAATCCAATAATTCAATATGGTGCTATTCCTGTTTTTATTGATGTTACAATTCCTCATTATGAAATTGATGTTACACAATTAGAAGCAGCTTTAAGTTCCAAAACCAAGGCAATTGTTGTGGCGCACACAATGGGTAATGTTTTTGATTTAGACGTCATAACTGCTTTTTGCGAAAAACACGATTTGTGGTTAATGGAAGATTGTTGTGATGCATTAGGTGCAACATATAACGGTCAGCATGTTGGTACTTTTGGTGATGTAGCAACATTAAGTTTTTATCCTGCTCACCATATTACTATGGGCGAAGGCGGTGCTGTATATACATCTAATTCAAAATTAAAAAAAATAGTTGAATCTTTTAGAGATTGGGGACGAGATTGTTGGTGTGAACCAGGGAAAGATAATACATGTGGATTAAGATTTTGTCAAAAATTAGGAGACTTACCAGTGGGGTACGACCATAAATACATTTACTCTCGCCAAGGATTTAATTTAAAAATAACTGACATGCAAGCCGCTTTAGGTTTAGCTCAGTTAGAAAAGTTAGATGATTTTATAAAAATTAGACGATATAATTTTAATGCATTGAAACAAGGTTTATTAAAACATAGTAATAAATTAATTTTACCTGAAGCAACTCCAAATTGTAATCCTTCTTGGTTTGGTTTTTTAATCACCGTAAAAAAAGATGCAGGAATAACACGCAATGATTTAGTTCAAAAATTAGATGCTAAAAAAGTAGCAACTCGTTTATTATTTGCCGGAGATTTGCGAAAACAACCTTATTTTAAAGATGTCAATTATCGTGTTGTTGGAGATTTGCCAAACACAGATATCATTGTAAATGATACATTTTGGATTGGAGTAACTCCAATGATTAATGATGAAATGTTAGCTTATATGATTGCATGTTTTGATGAGATATTGGGATAATGTTTTATAAAAAGAAACACACTTTAATTTTTTTCTTAAATTTATTATTGATAGAGTTCTTTAAAGAATGAAAATTTATTATGACCTAATTCCTTATGAAAAAAATTACTTTCGTTACTCCCACATAAAGACATCATGGAATTTATAGACAAAACTCTTAGTAATTATTGTCAAAATAAGACCTCTGCAGAATCAGACGTATTAACGCAATTAAATCGCGAAACGCATTTAAGAGTTGTTTCACCGCGCATGCTAAGCGGCCATTTGCAAGGACGATTTTTAAGTTTATATCTAAATTAAAACAACCAAACCTAATTTTAGAAATTGGCACCTATACCGGCTATTCTGCTTTGTGCTTAGCTGAAGGATTGGCTCAAAATGGAAAGTTAATTAGCATTGATGTAAATGAAGAAACTACTGCTTTTGCAAAATCATTCATACAAAAAACTCAATTTGCCAATAACATTGAGTTAATAATTAGCGACGCAAAACAGTATATTCCAACAATTAATCAATCAATTGATTTAGTTTTTATTGATGCCGATAAAAAAAATTACCTCAACTATTATCATTTAGTATTTGATAAAATAGCGTCTGGCGGATTAATTATTGCTGATAATGTTTTATGGAGTGGTAAAATTACAATGGCTCAAAATGAAATGGATAAAGAAACATTAGCTCTTCACCAATTTAATGAGTTTGTTCAAAATGATTTGAGAGTTGAAAATATGTTACTGCCAATAAGAGATGGATTGATGGTAATTCGAAAAAAATAAAATAAGAGTTATTCACCCTTCTTTTTTATTAAAACTCATTAACAAAACAACTGCACATTTTAGTATTTATATATCTTTGTGGCCTTAAAACAAGTAGTAAATAATTATTATGGCAACTATACAATACTCCAAACAACTTGCTTCTGTTGAAGATGCTAAAAACTTAGGTTTGTTATCCGAAGAATATGATCGTATAAAAGATATCTTAGGACGCACTCCTAACTTTACTGAAGTATCCATATTCTCAGTAATGTGGAGTGAACACTGCTCATATAAAAACTCAATTACTTGGTTAAAGACGTTACCAAAAGATGGTCCGCACATGTTAGCAAAAGCTGGCGAAGAAAATGCCGGATTAGTTGATATTGGAGATGGTTTAGGGTGTTGCTTTAAAATCGAATCACACAATCACCCTAGCGCCTTAGAGCCCTATCAGGGAGCTGCAACAGGCGTCGGAGGCATTAACCGAGATATTTTTACAATGGGTGCTCGTCCTATTGCACAATTAAACTCATTACGTTTTGGAGATATTAACTCTCAAAAAACACAATGGCTTGTAAAAGGAGTTGTGAAGGGAATTGGCGATTATGGCAATGCGTTTGGTATTCCTACTGTTGGTGGCGAAGTTTTTTTTGACGAATGCTACAATGTAAACCCTTTAGTTAATGCCATGAGCGTGGGTATTGTAAAAGAAGGAGAAACTGTAAGTGCTACTTCATACGGCGTTGGAAACCCAGTTTTTATTGTTGGCTCAGCAACAGGTAAAGATGGAATTGCCGGGGCTGCCTTTGCCAGTAAAGATTTAACAGAAGATTCTGCAAAGGATTTGCCGT
>Ga0114966_10002887_pt1 | contig 15248 bp, 14 predicted proteins | sample M_130207_XF_Meta_FD_87029 | JGI IMG/M metagenome (GOLD analysis project Ga0114966, IMG submission 87029) | Freshwater microbial communities from Lake Montjoie, Canada to study carbon cycling - M_130207_XF_MetaG | ecosystem: Environmental > Aquatic > Freshwater > Lake | place: Lake Montjoie... | reverse complement strand
GAATAGTTTATAAGTCGTGTTTATTGAATCTTTGTTTTATAATTTCTTGCAAACGTTTCAAACATTGGTATTTCTTTGCCTTCACCGTATCCGCATTATTAAATCCCATAAGCTCACCAATCTGCGTCATTGAATATCCATCAAAATAGTAATAAGATAATAACTGTTTGCAGGTGGCACCCAATTCATCCATACAATTTAGAAGCACTTTACGGTCGAACTGCGATGGCCCTTGCAATACGGGGTTTATATGGTCATATTCGTTTTGATGGATGTTTACCACACGTTGCTTTTTCTTTAACATTTTAAGCCATAAATTTTTGACTATGGCATATAAATAAGTTCTTAAAGCCGAAGACAACTGGAACTCCGGCTTCGCCGAATTTTGCCATACAATAATCACTGCTTCCTGCAACAGATCATCAACATCTTCGATTCCACCATTATTTTGCAAAACATATTTTTTAATACTCGAATAGTTTTCCTCGAACAAATAAATTAGTATTTGCTGATTTCCTGCACGTATTTCTTGCAGAATCTCGGTATCGGAGTAGTGTCGTTTTCGAGCCATTGATTACTTAAGGCAAAGAAAGGTAAATTGTGTTTGACGAAAGAAAATTAAATTCTAATGTAACTATTTATTAAGTTATTCGTATTCATTACGTTGAGGGTTACAAAGGTAAAATACTTAACAACTTTTTAGAAACAATATTATATCAATTATACTAAATTTGCTTTTTGATTTTGTGATTTTATTTTTACTATAAATTAATTTATTAACTAACTAATTTCATTTTTAATCTAATTCTTCACATGAAAAAGTATCTCATTTTTTTTAGTGTTGCCTTATTGGGAGGCATTACCGCTTTAGGTTTATCGAAGGTATTCACATCGAATTCACCCTCTGAATTTGGTGCAAAACAAAATTTCCAATTTACCGGAATGGCTGGAGATATGCCTCAGGCTAATTTTATTAATGCGGCACAGGTTGCTACACCAGCGGTGGTGCATGTTAAGGTAACCGGAAGCACTGACAGTCCAACTGGTGATGGCGAGAGTCAGGAGCAATTCGACCCCCTAGATTTTTTTCGCAAACATGGTTTCACTATGCCCAATCAAGGTGAATCGCAAAAATCAGGATCTGGCGTTATTTTAAGCGAAGATGGCTATATTGTAACCAACAACCACGTAATTGAAGGTGGTGGAAGCATAGAAGTAGTGTTGAACAATAAAAAAAGCTATAAATGCACCCTTGTTGGTAGCGACCCTAATTTCGATATTGCCTTACTTAAAATCGACCCCAAAGAAAAATTACAATTTGTAAGCTATGGCAATAGCGATGAGGTAAAAGTTGGTGAATGGGTGTTGGCAGTTGGAAATCCGTTTAACTTAACCTCTACAGTAACTGCTGGTATTGTAAGTGCCAAAGCAAGAAACATAAGACTCATCAATGGTTCTTCTCCAGTTGAGGCATTTATTCAAACAGATGCTGCTGTAAACCCGGGAAATAGTGGTGGCGCATTGGTAAACGCCAAAGGCGAATTAATCGGAATAAATACAGCAATTGCTTCACAAACAGGCAACTACGAAGGCTATGCGTTTGCTGTTCCGGTGAATATTGTTAAAAAAGTAGTCGACGACCTTCATAAATATGGCAAAGTTCAACGCGGATACCTCGGAATTCAAATCACGGATGTAGATGCCAAAAAAGCAGAGGAAAATGATTTAAAGGAGGTGAAGGGAATATTTGTTGAGAAAACAAACGATGGCAGCGCTGCAGCCGAGGCTGGACTTAAAAAAGGCGATGTGATTTTAAAAGTAGACGATGTAGAAGTGAATGCAGTAAGCGAATTACAAGAGCAAATAAGCCGCCGCAAACCTGGTGATAAAGTGGCTCTTAGTTACTTGCGTGATAATACACTTAAGACCACGGATGTTATTTTGAAAAATGAAGCAGGAAACACCAAAATTACCGAGAGTGCTGCCGTCGAAACCGGAAGGGCATTGGGTGCTGAGTTTGCAAGTATGGATAAAAATGCACTTCAAAAAATGGAATTAAAAAACGGGGTTAAGGTAACTAAAGTGGGAACAGGGAAATTTAGAAGTGCCGGCATACCTGAAGGATTTGTAATCACCAAAGTTGATAAAAAAGATGTAAGCTCCGTGAGCGAAGTTACTGCAGCCATCGTAAGTAAAAAAGGAGGTGTTTTGGTGGAGGGAATAAATCCTGATGGAACCAAAGGTTATTATGCTTTAGGAATTGAATAGCTTATTTTGAATATAAATTATTGAAAGAGGCTGTTCTTTAGAACGGCCTTTTTTATAACCTAAAATTACGCTTTCGTTTATTTGAATATTTTTTTAAACTAAAATGGATTTTTTGATGTGTTCGCAATAACGGATGCTTCTTCAGTTTTTATAGAATTGGCTATCATTTGGTGCATCGCTTCTAATTCTGTGCTCGTAAAATCTCTCCATTTCCCAATGGGAATAGCATCGAGTTTTATATTCATAATACGAATGCGTTTTAACTTCAACACATCGTAATCGAGGTAGCTGCACATGCGCCGTATTTGGCGGTTGAGACCTTGAGTAAGGATAATTCGAAAAACATAATTGCTTTCTTTTTTCACAAAGCACCGTGATGTAATGGTATCGAGAATTGGAATACCATTACCCATTTTATGAATGAAAGCCGATGTAATCGGTTTATTCACTGTAACTAAATATTCCTTTTCGTGATGATTACCCACTCGCAATATTTTATTTACAATATTCCCATCACTTGTTAAAAAAATAAGTCCTTCTGAGTCTTTATCCAAGCGACCTACAGGAAAAATGCGTTGGGGATGTCGAATATAATCGATGATATTACCCTTTATTTTTAGTTCCGTAGTACAGGTTATCCCGACAGGCTTGTTGAAGGCGATATATACCGTTTTTTCTAACTTAGGAAGCGACGCTCCATTTACTTTTACTTCGTCGCCAGGGAAAACACGAACACCCAGCCCACAAGGCTTTCCGTTAATAGTCACCACACCTTGTTCAATATATTTATCAGCTTCTCTTCGGGAGCAAAAACCGGTATCGCTAATGGCTTTATTAAGCCGAGTGGATTCTTTTACGTCGTTTGACATCTATTGTTTGTTGTCTTGCAAATTAAATTAATCTCGAAGAGTATTCACAAGTATTTATACTTCATTTTTTACACCGGTCTTTGCCAGTCCTTAAAAACGCTTAATCCAAAAAGAGCAAAGTCATATTTTACGGGATCAAGCGCATCGAAGGTTTTTAACGTTTGTGTTAATTCCAAGGCACATTGCCAATCTACCTGCTGGCGGTAAATAAAATTATAGGCTCTAGCCACCCTTTCCACATGCACATCGATAGGGCAAATCAGTTGCGATGGTTTTATTTCCCTCCACAGCCCAAAATCCACCCCTTGTTGGTCTCTTCGAACCATCCACCTCAAATACATACAAAGTCTTTTGCATGCCGACTTACGCCTCGGTGTGGCCACGTGCTTGCGTGTTCGTTGTGGGGCATCTTCATCTGCAAAAAACAAATCGTGAAATCCAACAAGGGCATTTTCTATGGTCGTATCCTTGGGTGTAAGATGCATGGCAAAAGCAGTTTCTAAACTTTGATTTTTGGAATAATAATTCTTTAAAAAATCAATAAAATATAACGCGTCGGTAGGGTTAAACGTACGATGAGTGAAGTTAAGGAACGGCTTTAAATCGGCATCTGTATGATTGCAAATAAAATCATAGGGGGCATTATCCATCCAATTCATGAGCCGTTTGCAATTATTAATAATGGTAACACGCTGCCCCCAAGCTAAGGTAGCCGCAAAAAGCCCTGAAATTTCAATATCTTGTTTTTTCGAAAACAGATGCGGAATCGATATGGGATCGTTGGCAATGAACTCAGTCGTATTGTAACGACGGACTAGTGCATTCAGTGTTTTCTTTACGTCAGCTTCCTTCAACTTTATTCGATATTAGGCTGTTCGTTTTCCATAAAATTTTTTGAGTTTTCACTTTGCATCCGCATGGCTTTATATGAAAGCCGAATTGCAAGCAAAAGTGAAACAACCGCACCAGCCGCAATAAATGGAAAAACCTGTTGAATTAAACAAAAATCATAGAGTCCATGAAAAAACATGGCTCCGAATATTCCTTTTAACGTGTATTCTAGGCCTCTGATTGGATTGTATTTCGCAAGTCCAATATAATATCCCATTATAACTGCAAAGGTGAAATGTGCCGGCACAGCCGTAAACATTCGCATAATTGCCGTATTCATGGGGTCTTCAGATTGAAATACATACATCACATTTTCAGCCGCAGCAAATCCCATGCTTACCATTACACAATATACAATACCATCGAAAGGTTCGTTAAATGCTTTATGATGGTAGGCTATACGACGCATAAAAACATACTTTCTTACTTCTTCGGCGCCAGCTATCACTAGAAAAGTAGCGTAAGCCGTGGTCATCAGACTGTTTTTATCTTCGATGCCAAATTTATACTCAATTATTGCAGCCGGAATAATACTAATAATACCCGCAATAAAACTTCGTAAAAGCATCCCGAGTGGCTCCCTATCATGTTTATCACGATAATAAATATACAATACCAAAGCAAATACTGGAGCGAGTGCGAGTGAAAGATATATCATTATTTCAGTGTTTTAACATCACGTATTATCGAAAAGAAAAGAAGAAGGGTTAAATCCAACTTTCGTTAATATGCAAAGGAAAAACAAAATAGTGAACTTTTTAGGCACTTCTGTTAGTGCCTTCAACCCAATATCATCCAACCTATTTAAATTAACCGCTATAGTGATTTTTGTCATGTATCAGCCTGTATTTCACCCGAATACCGCAATTAACTTAAACCGTAAAAGCCCTTTATTTTATATACAGCAAGACTTTCCAGCTAATTGAGGCCAAATTTAGTAGCTTTTAATAATTCATAAAGTCTTAACAAAATATTCCCTTTTTGTATTCCGTAATTAATAACTTTGCCTTTATGATTTAACACACGATACTATGAAACAGATATACATATTATTTTCTTTCTTTTTTATTTCAACAATCGTCAACGCTCAAGTTATCGTAAAAAAACCAATAGCAACTTTGCTTGGTCATAGCGATGAAGTAGTATGCGTTGCAGTATCCCCAAACGGCAGGTACATCGCTACTGGTTCATGGGATAGAAATATTAATATTTACGGGGGCGACAGTCTAAAGCTGATCAGCAAATTATCGGGTCATGCAACGGTGGTAAATTCACTGTCTTTCAACAAAGATGGCAAGTACCTTATCTCTACCTCTAACGATCATTTTGCGTTTGTTTGGAGCGCTGATAGCGGTAAAATACTTTATACCCTTGCAGGCCATACCGATAATGTAAACTGTGGCATCATCGACTTTCAAAACAAGACTGCCATCACGGGCTCGCGCGATGGGACGGTAAAGTTATGGGACCTTACTAAAAAAGGTGTCTTACTTCGTTCATTCAATATTGGTTGCAACGTAAATCACCTTGCATTAACCAACGATGGTCGCAACATTATTGTAGCCTCAGAAAAATCTGATGTGCTGTTGCTGGATATGACTGGCAAACAAGTGAAAGCATTTGTTGGTCATAAAGGTCCCGTTCTGTCTGTGGCCATGTCTATTAATAATAAATATATCGCCTCGGTATCGGTTGATAAATCATTGATACTTTGGGATCCTATTACTGGAAAATCGATAAAAACCATTACTGATTTTGGCAATCGAGTAACAGGTGTTGCCTTTAGCCGTGATGCAAAATATATTGCCACCTCTTGCTTCGATGGCAAATGCCGTGTTTGGGATGTTGAAAGTGGAAAAGCATTGTATAGCTATGAAGAAAACGGTGTTTTAATTTCTGATATTGCCTTTGCCTTCGACGGCAGCTTCATCGTTACTGCGCCTCAAATTCGCGAGTTAGAGAATAATGGAGCGCGCGTTTTTAGAGCTATAGAAACCATATCCACAAAAAAAGATACTGAAAGATCCGGTGCTGGCCGTCCTACGGGTAACGCACGTAAAGTTGAACAAGAGGAAGACTGGACAGCATGGAAAGACAATACCAAGGTAGATTCTGCAAGATCTGTCCAACCCAAAAAAGTGCTTACCTCTGAAGATAGCCTTATGCTTCAGCGCAGAAAACTACATCAAGATTCTGTTAGAGCTGGGCTGATTAGATATTAATAATTATTTTTACGCTGTAATTGAAGCGTAATAATGCAGGATATTGAGCCTTATTTTAAGTGGCGCGATTTTTATATCGCCGAAGATGACCATCTCTCCCCTTTCTATCAACGTAAATACAACGAATTTACCTACGATAAACACATTTATAATTTCTTTATCCATCCGCAATGGGACGATATTGGAAGTGAAACATTGTTCGTGAAAATTCTTTTTGTGGACTACGAGAAAAGTTATTGCATTATTGAGTGTATTGGCGAATGGAACGATGCAATTTCCAACGATATTATGCTGTTAAAACGCGAAGTGCTCGAGCCGCTTCTAGAAGAAGGCATCAATAAGCTAGTAGTGATTGGAGAAAATGTTTTAAATTTCCATGGCGGTGGCGATGACTACTATGCCGAACTTCACGAGGAGCTGGAGTCGGGCTTTGTATCCTTTGTTAATTTCCCCGATCATGTAGTGCGCGAGTTCCTGATGGAGCGTATTCATAATTATATCTTCTTTTATGACGAAATAAATTGGCGCAATCGAAGACCCATTCAGGTGCTGAAAGAAGTGGAAGAAAAAATTTTTCCGCCATTACCTCTAATTAATTAATACCTGTTTAGAATTTAGCAACACGACAAAATTTCCAGTTGCCTCTTATAAAAAGAAGCCGATTCCCGTTCAATACGTCATGATTTTCATTGATTTCAAGCAATAATTTCCGATAAATAGTTTGGAAGTGATTTTGATGAGGTAGCATGAACGCAAATCGTTTAAAAAAACATGAACTTAAATAATTTCACAATAAAAGCACAGGAAGCCATCCAAAAAGCAATTGAATTGGCGGTTTCTAATAGCCAACAAGGGGTGGAAACGGGTCATATTCTTAAAGGAATTTTACTAGAAGACGAAAACACAGCACCTTTCCTTTTAAGGAAATCAGGTATTAATATTTCACAGTTAACTAAGGTACTTGATGCTCAAATACAGAGCTATCCGAAGGTAACTGGAGCACAGCCTTTTTTGAGTAACGATGCTCAACAGGTAGTTTATAAAGCATCTAATTACCTAAAAGAATTTAACGACCAATATGCAAGTATTGAGCATCTTCTTTTGAGCCTAGCCAATCAGAAAGACAAAACAAGCCGAATACTTACTGATGCTGGCATTACAGAAAAAGCGTTGAAAGCAGCCATTAAAGAACTTCGTGGTGGCAGCAACATACAAGACCAAAATGCAGAAAGCACCACCAATGCATTAAACAAATATGCACGTAACTTAAATCAAGCTGCGGCTGCTGGAAAGCTCGACCCAGTAATCGGGCGTGACGAAGAAATTCGACGTGTATTGCAAATATTATCACGTCGCACAAAAAACAACCCTGTGCTTATTGGTGAGCCCGGTGTTGGTAAAACAGCTATCGCAGAAGGCTTGGCACATCGGATTGTAATTGGCGATGTACCTGAAAACTTAAAATCGAAACAAGTATATAGTTTAGATATGGGCGCCTTAATAGCTGGTGCAAAATACAAAGGTGAGTTTGAAGAGCGTTTAAAAAGCGTGGTGAAGGAGGTGATGAATAGCAATGGTGAAATTGTATTATTCATCGACGAAATTCATACCTTGGTTGGTGCCGGTGGTGGTGGTGAAGGGGCTATGGATGCAGCCAATATTTTAAAACCCGCTCTAGCACGTGGTGAACTTCGCGCTATAGGCGCCACAACATTAAATGAATATCAAAAATACATCGAAAAAGATAAGGCACTTGAACGTCGTTTTCAAAAAGTATTCGTCGATGAACCTGATTCGGATAGTGCTATTGCTATTTTACGTGGTTTAAAGGAACGCTATGAAACACATCATAAAGTACGTATTAAAGACGAAGCAATTATTGCCGCAGTGGAATTATCACAGCGCTATATTAACGACCGCTTTTTGCCCGATAAGGCCATTGATTTAATTGATGAAGCTGCAGCCAAACTTCGCTTAGAGATTGATAGTGTGCCTGAGGAATTGGATGAAATTGAGCGTAAGATCATGCAATTAGAGATTGAACGTGAAGCGATAAAACGCGAAGGTGACGAGAAAAAGTTAGAAGAACTAAGTAAAGAAATTGCAAGGCAAAATGATGATCGTAACGCATTAAAGTCGCGATGGCAAGAAGAGAAAGCAGTGGTTGAGAAAATTCAAGCCTCAAAATCGCAAATAGAAGACCTAAAGTTTGAAGCAGAACAAGCCGAACGTTCTGGTGACTATGGCAGAGTAGCCGAAATTCGTTATGGAAAAATAAAAGAGGTGGAAACAGAAATTGAGAAAAATCAGCAACTTCTCATCGATCGCCAAAAAAACAACTCCTCACTCATTAATGAAGAGGTAACAAGTGAAAGTATCGCAGAGGTAGTGAGTAAATGGACCGGAATACCTGTGAATAGTATGTTACAAAGCGATCGTGAAAAACTACTTCACCTTGAAGAAGAATTGCATAAGCGTGTGGTTGGCCAAGAACTAGCTATCGAGGCTTTAAGCGATGCAGTTAGAAGAAGTCGTGCGGGACTTAACGACCCAAAGAAGCCAATTGGTTCTTTTATTTTCCTAGGTACCACTGGTGTTGGTAAAACAGAATTGGCAAAATCGTTGGCCGCATATTTATTTAATAGCGATCAAGCTTTGTTGCGCATCGACATGAGTGAGTATCAAGAAAAACATACAGTAAGCCGCCTCATTGGCGCGCCTCCTGGATATGTAGGATATGATGAAGGTGGTCAACTGACAGAAGCAGTTCGACGCCGCCCTTACAGTGTTATTCTTCTAGATGAAATAGAAAAAGCACATCCTGATGTGTTCAATATATTACTTCAAGTTCTCGACGACGGAAGGTTAACCGATAACAAGGGTAGAGTTGCGAATTTCAAGAATACAATCATCATCATGACTAGTAATATGGGTTCACATATTATTCAAGAGAATTTTGAAAATGTAAAAGAAGATGAAGATTTGTTCTCCGTTGTAGAGACCACCAAGGTTCAAGTGATGGAAGTATTGCGTCAGCAAATCCGTCCAGAATTTTTAAACCGAGTGGATGAAATAATCATGTTTAATCCTTTACGAAAAAAAGACATTAAACAAATTGTAGTTCTGCAATTAAACGGTCTTAGGGAAATGCTCGGCGATGGCGGCATGCAATTAGAGTGGACCGAAGAAGCCTTGGAGTATTTATCTTTACATGGCTATGAACCACAATATGGAGCCCGCCCACTTAAAAGATTGATACAAAAAGAAGTTGTGAACCTATTGAGTAAGAAAATTCTTGCGAATACGATAGCGAAAGAGAAACCAATTATACTAGATAGTTTTGACAAACAGCTCGTGGTAAGAAATTCATAATTGCAAGTATCGTTGCATCACTAATCATTTAAAAACATAACGCGATGAGGCACAAAACCTTGTCGCTTTGTTTTATATTCGCCCACCTATAACATGGCAAAAAACAAAACAGGCTTAGCTTTCGATTGGCAATTAATGCGTCGCGTATATGGCATGGCTTCACCGTATAAAAAGCAAGTGTTTTGGGCGATATTACTTACCATATTAATGGCGTTATTAGGTGCTTTGCGCCCTCTGCTGGTGCAATATGCCATCGACAAAAAAATTGCGAATAAAGATGCTACTGGTTTATTATGGCTTACCTTACTTTTGGTTGGCATGCTCTTTTTACAAACATTCTTTCAGTTTTATCAAGGATTTATCACCCAATTACTCGGACAAAATGTAGTACGTGATTTACGTAAAAAGACATTCGACTTTTTCTTGAAAGCTAAACTTAACTATTTCGACAATACGCCTGTAGGCACTGTTGTTACTCGAATTGTTAGCGATATTGAAACTATTGCGGATAACTTCTCTGAGGGGCTAATTACAATCAGTGGCGACATCCTTCAAATAGTACTTGTTTTAATTTTAATGCTTTATCAAAGTTGGCAACTTACGTTAGTCTCTTTGTCGGTTCTACCTTTACTTTTAATTGCAGCTAACATTTTTAAAAACAAAGTGAAAGAATCATTTCAAGGAGTGCGCAATGCTGTGGCCAAGCTCAACGCCTTCGTTCAAGAACATATTCAAGGAATGCAAATGGTGCAAGTTTTCGGCGCTGAGGAACAAGAATTCGAAAAGTTTAATCGCATAAACAGAGAACATACGAAAGCTAATATTGACGGTGTAATGGCATATTCGGTTTTTTTTCCGGTAGTAGAGATCATCACGGCGTTGTCGATTGCATTAATTATTTGGTTTGGACTCCATGGTGTTTTGCAAAATAATGGTATCACCACAGGTATGATTACTGCTTTCATCATGTACATTAATATGTTTTATAGACCTTTAAGGGTGATAGCGGATCGCTTTAACACCATGCAAATGGGCATGGTTGCTTCGGACCGAGTATTTAAACTTATTGATGAGGCTTCTGTATTGGAAATCAATAATGGAACCTTACATTCTTCTATACATGGTAAAATTTATTTTAGCGATGTATCGTTTGCTTATACGTTAAACCAACCTGTGCTACGAAATATATCTTTTGAGGTAGCGGCCGGAAAAACAACAGCTATTGTTGGAGCCACTGGGTCAGGAAAAACCACAATAATAAATTTACTAAATCGGTTTTATGAAAACCAGGAGGGGGTTATTCGTATTGATGACATCAACATCCGCGATTACGAATTATCTTATCTAAGAAGAAATATAGGTGTAGTTTTGCAAGATGTTTTCTTGTTTAGTGGAACCGTGGCAGAGAATATAGCCTTATACGACGATACAATTACGATGGAACAAATTCAGGCCGCAGCAACGGCTGTTGGTGCGCATCCATTTATAGAACGATTACCCGGTGGCTATAATTATCTGGTAATGGAACGAGGAGCTACCTTATCCACAGGACAACGTCAGCTGATTTCTTTTGCTAGAGTGCTGGTTCAAAATCCCAATATTCTTATTCTTGACGAAGCTACATCTTCCATCGATACTGCTAATGAAGAAGTAATAAAGAAAGCCATGGAATTATTATTAAAAAACCGCACTTCAATAGTAATAGCCCATAGATTAAGCACTGTTCAGCATGCCGATGAAATTTTGGTAATGGATCATGGCGAAATCTTAGAACGCGGCAATCACGAACAGTTGTTGCGAAAAGGTGGAGCCTATAATGTACTTTATGAAATGCAATTTCAAGAGGCTTAAGCTATTTATCCATGTTGTATAGAGTAATCAACACTGCATACGCCACCATATATGTATGGCATATCACGGAAACATCAAGTGAATTAAGTGCGTTATTATCACCTTACAAGGAGCTTGCGCTCTTCGATATAGAGGAGACACAGAAAACAAAACTCTGGCACCATACCCATTTTCTGAGCACCCGTTTAATGCTTTATAAATACGCCAAACTGCATGCCCCAATCTTTAAAGACGAATTCGGTAAACCAATGCATGAAGGTCGAAGAATTTCAATCACACATTCCAACAATTACGCCGCTGTTATTGTAAGCGATAAAAAACAGGTAGCACTCGATCTCGAAAAAATAGACCCCCGTATCATACGTGTTGCTCATAAATTTTTACATTCAGAAGAGAATTTTTTTAACCCATTGGAACAAGAGATTTATCTTACACTAATTTGGAGTGCCAAAGAAACCATGTACAAATTATATAGCCGGAACGAGGTGATTTTTAAAGACGAACTCAGGATTTCTCCTTTTAAATATCAAGAGCATGGGAGCTTTCGTGGAGACATACTAAAGAGTCCTGAGATTTTTAATGTCACCATTGAATACCTTAGTTTAGGAGACTATATATTAACATGGCATATACAAAACTAGAGAATTAATTGTGTTCATGTTTTTTTATTAAATTTGCAGGTGGATTATATTAATTAGAGCGATTTTGGAAGTAACTGAATTAACTAAAGTAATACTATTTGGCATCTTAGCCTACCTTGTAGGATCGGTGCCTACTGCTGTTATTGTAAGTCGAGGATTCTTTGGCATAGATATCCGCGACCATGGAAGCGGCAATTCTGGTGCAACCAATACCTTTAGGGTATTAGGCAAGAAGTTCGGTATTATCGTAATGGTTATAGATGTCATCAAAGGTTTTACCTCTGCGAATTTCGCCTTTTTTATTGGCAATTATTTTTACGGAGAAGAGCGTTTTGTAAACCTGCAGCTTCTTTTGGGCTTATCCGCCGTTATTGGCCATGTTTTTCCAATTTATGTTGGCTTTAAAGGCGGCAAAGGGGTGGCAACGCTTTTCGGAATGATACTCGCGGTAAATTTACCTGCAGCGGCTGTTTGCGTTATTTTCTTTCTTATTATACTATTCACCACCCGATTTGTTTCATTAAGTAGCATGATGGCCGCTGTAATGTTGCCAGTTTCTATTCTGTTTATTTTTCATAATCATGAGAAATGGCTCATTGTATTCGGAATTGCAATTGCAATAATGGTAATACTTACGCATCGAAAAAATATTGTTCGTTTATTCGATGGTAATGAGAACAAAGCTAATATCTTAAAGAAACATAGAAGACAAAACTAGGAACCATCTCTTTTTATTATCATGGCTCAAATACAGTTAGAAGAAGATTTAGAAATTGTTATCGAGAACGACAAGCAATTTGCCTTGATTCTTTATAATGATGATGTAAATACCTTCGATCATGTTATAAATTGCCTTGTTCGTATTTGTCATCATCAGGTGTCGCAGGCCGAACAATGTGCTAATATTGTGCATTACAAAGGCAAGTGCCAAGTAAACAATGGCTCGCTTGAGGAAATGCAAAAACAATGTACTGCACTTCTCGACCAAAAGCTTAGTGCGAAAATTGAAGATAAAAAATAAGAAACCTATGATATTGCAATTCCCTTTAAAACGCTTTCTCGCGTTAGTCGTCGTTGTTCTCTTTATTATTTCATGTGCTAAAGTTCCAATTTCTGGCCGCCGTCAGCTGCATTTGTTGCCCGACCAAGAGATGAACGCACTCGCCTTAACAGAATACAAAAGCTTCCTTGGAACAAATAAATTATCGAAAGACGCGATTAATTCTGCAATGGTTAAAAGAGTTGGTGCTAGAATTTCAACTGCGGTTACCATGTATCTTAAAGAACACGATTATGCAAGTAGAGTAAAAGGCTACGTTTGGGAATATAACCTCGTTGAAGATAAAACCATTAATGCCTGGTGTATGCCTGGTGGCAAGGTGGTGGTATATACCGGTTTACTTCCAGTAACGCAAAATGAAACCGCACTTGCCGTTGTAATGGGCCATGAAATTGCGCATGCTATTGCCCGACATGGCAACGAACGGATGAGTCAGAGTTTAGCAATATATTTGGGTGGTGCTGCCATTAACGTCGCCACAGCAACAAGGTCGGATACCACGCGTATGCTTTTTAATACTGCTTATGGTGTCTCTTCTCAGTTAGGTGCTCTTGCTTTTTCAAGGAATCAGGAATCGGAAGCCGATAAATTGGGCTTGGTATTTATGAGTATGGCCGGCTATGACCCACATGAGGCTACAACCTTTTGGACACGTATGTCTACGATGTCGAGTGGAGGCGCTACGCCCTTTTTTTTAAGCACACACCCTACAGATGCTAAGCGAATAAAAGACATACAAGCCTTTATGCCAGAGGCGATGAAGTATTTTGTGAAAAAATAAAATTACGATTAGGCGCTAAAACTTCAATCGATAAATTTCATCAATTGATTCATTGTCTTTTATTTCGATCAAATCTCTCATAATGCCATCTTCGAGACTATACACGCATCCGTGGATTTTTATTTCCTGCTTTTGATGCCATGCTTGCTGCATTACAGTGGTCTGTGCTAAATTATGCGCTTGCTCAATGACGTTAAATTCCACCAACATATCTAGCTTCTTTGATGGGTCCTGTTCGGCCTCCAATTCCATTTTATGTGTAACATAAACGTCTTTGATATTGCGCAGCCACTTATTCAATAAACCATGATTATCATTATACAGTGCCGCTTTTACACCTCCACAATTATAATGACCACAAATAATAATATGTTTTACTTTTAGCACATCTACGGCATACGTTAATACGCTTAATACATTTAAATCGGTATGGTCTACCACATTGGCAATATTACGATGTACAAATATTTCGCCAGGCTCGGTGCCTGTAATCTGATCGGCAGGTACACGGCTATCGCTGCAACCAATCCATAAAAATTCAGGTGATTGCACATGAACCAAGCGAGAGAAATATTCCGGATCAATATCTAACTTGTGCTTTGCCCAAGCTTTGTTTTTTTCGAGTATCTTACGGTATGAAGTCATTGGAATTCTATTATTACAGGTTCAAAATTAAAATAGTTTCTGATAAAATTAAGCAGATTTATTAATTGGTATTTTTCTTTGCGTATTATTCAAAAACAACAAATGATCCGGCGACAAAAGATTGCTAATTAACGCTACGCTATTGAAGCATAAAGCATAAAAATGTCACCTTTTGCCGCCGAGAATCAATGCATTATAACATTTTACTCTTCAAATTGATATATTGCGTGAAGATCTTCCAAACAAGTACAATTCACGTTTAAGTCTTTGATAATACCATCGTTAATATCATAAACCCAGCCATGCACATGTAACGGTTGATTATTTCGCCATGCATTTTGAATGATTGTTGTTTTGCCGAGATCGAGAACTTGTTCCATTACGTTTACCTCCACAAACCGACGTCCGCGTTGTTCTGTATCTTCAATTGCATCCAACTCCTCGTGATGCAAACGATAAACATCTTTAATATGCCTTAGCCAATTATCAATTAGCCCAAATTGCTTGTTTCCCATTGCAGCCTTGACACCTCCGCAACCGTAGTGCCCGCAAACAATAACATGCTTTACCTTGAGCACTTCTACCGCATATGAGAGTACACTAAGCATATTCATGTCACTGTGCACCACCATATTCGCAATATTTCGG
>Ga0114966_10002886_pt1 | contig 15249 bp, 14 predicted proteins | sample M_130207_XF_Meta_FD_87029 | JGI IMG/M metagenome (GOLD analysis project Ga0114966, IMG submission 87029) | Freshwater microbial communities from Lake Montjoie, Canada to study carbon cycling - M_130207_XF_MetaG | ecosystem: Environmental > Aquatic > Freshwater > Lake | place: Lake Montjoie... | reverse complement strand
TCTTCACCATCGACCCTGGCTTTGGCCTCGGCAACTACATCGCCGGAATCAACTTCACCGGGTTCGGCCTGGGTGCGACCGAAGTGGCGTTTGGAACAGGCTTTGAGATCGTCCCCGTGCCGGAGCCCGCGACGATCGCGCTCATCGGCACCATCGCACTGTGCGCCCTCATCGGCTACCGTGACCGCCGCCGCTTCACCGGTTTCGGCAGGCGTACGGCAGCACGCAGGTAGGTTTCTGCCAAACGTCACCCTCACCGCCATCGAAACCCACGCGACCGAGGTCGCAGGGGCGATGAAGGCGGAGGAATTGCAGGCTTGGCCGCGTAAAAGGGCTTACCGCCTTCACGCGGCTTTGCTCGAATTGTTTGCCGGCTGCTATGGGATTTCCTCACCGGCTGGAACCTGGCCGATCCGGAGAAATGTTTTCAAGTATTCGCCTTCTCCGCATGCGATCATTCCAGGGAATCGCTTGAACCATTTCCCAACGGGCACTTCGGGTTCACCAGTGAGCCATTCGGAAAGCAATTGAAGCTGCCCGATTGGGATTTCTCTATCACGCACGCGGTCTTCCAAGTGCGCCACGAGGGCGCGAGGCACGTTGCGCCGCCGAATTTTAGGCATCCGGGTCGTCTCCGAAAAAACCTGCGACGATTTGTTCCTTCAATCGCTGCGCCTCCGCAGGATCATGTGTTTCGACCATCTTCTTCTCGTATTCCGTCAGCTTCTCGCCGCTCCAAGGGTGTCGCATTGCGAGGGTCTGCACGAATTCCACGACCTGCTTCTGTTCGGGAGGCGGCAGATGCCTGATCTCATCAATGATTGCGGCTGCATTCATACCACGAAACTACCTGCCGATTCGTTTCGTGACAAGCGCCCATTCTTTCGAGGCCGCGTAAAAGGGCTTACCGCCCTCACGCGGCTTTACTCGCGATTTCAGAGCTGTGCGGTGATGCAAATAGTGATGCCCGCCCGGCGATGATTCCTGCCCATCATACTGGAACGACGGGACCCTCGGCCTTGGCGAGTTTCTTCTGGTTGCGATCGAAGGTGAGAAGCCGGGCGGCTTTCATATTGAGAGCAGCGGCGACATGGAGAATATCAAAGCTGCGATGCCCGCCGGTGAGGCTGTGCGTGGAGGAAAGTCTTTTTGCCTCAGCGACAATGACAGCAAGGGTAGACGGACCGGCAGCGGTACCGAGCGGATGAAACCACGAATGGACACGAATGGGCACGAATGAAGGAAAGACGAGCCCGCTTTTTCAGCGCTCGTGCTTGCGCGATCCGATTCGTGTCTTTTTGTGTCCCTTCGTGGTTGCAATCAATTTGAACCACCGCCCGCGCACACGCATTGGTTGACCGTCTTCCGCCTGCGGGTTAGATGTCCCGCGTGTCGCTCCGAACCCTCATCCTCACCACTGGTCTGCTCTTTGCCTTCCGTCTGTCGGCGCAGGTTCCTCTCCCGACCACCCCGCCTGCCGTCCCGACTCCGGCAGTCGCTCCGGCTTTCACTCCGCCGGTGTTCGCGCCCGGAGTGCAGCCCGCCGCGCCGGTTCCGGCTTTGCCTCCGCAGAATCAGCCCGCGATTCCCGGCGGCGAACAGACCGTGAGGCTGCAGATGCTGGATGCGAGCATCACCGACATTCTCGAACTGTACTCACGACTGACGGGCCGCCGGCTCATCTACAGCACGCAGCTCGCCGGGCCGATCCGCATCGCCATCTCCGACATGGTGCCGCAGTCTGAGGCGATCAAGATCATCGAGATGACGCTGATCATGAACGGCTTCAACATCGTCCCGACCGAGGAGCCGAAGATTTGGAAAGTGACCGCCGCCGGCCAGAACCCGAAGTCCGTCGGCATCCCGTTTGTGGATCGTGAGGAGCTGCTGCCGTCAGGAGAGCAGACAGTGATGTTCCTTTTTAAGCTCCAATACGCGGACCCGACGGAACTCGCTACTACGATCGGGACCGGCATCCTTGCGGGCACGCAGGGCGGCGCGACGAGCATCACAGCGCTGCCGAGGGCGCAGGCGCTGCTCGTAACGGAAAATACGAGCATCATTCGGACGCTCATCCGCATCGTGCGGGCGATTGATGTCGAGCCATCGGAAGTCGTGAGCGAATTCATCAGCCTCCAGCACGGGCAGGCCGAGGAGATCGCGGGCTACCTCGAGAAGCTTTTCGAAAAGCAGCAGGCTCAGCCGACCGCGGGAATGCCCGGAGTCGCCGCGCAGCCGCGCGTAACGCGCCAGGCCACGGACGCGGGCGGTGCGCCGCTGCCGCCCGGAGTGACGGCGGGCGATGGTGGCGTGTCCATCCACATCAATGGTGGTGCGACCGGCACGGGGCCGACGGAGGACAATTTCGTCGTCGGAAAAGTGCGCATCACCGCGGACAAGCGCAGGAACAGCCTGCACGTCGTCTCGCGCCCGGTGAACATGAAGCTCATCCGCGCGCTGGTGAAAGAATACGACTCGCAGGTGCCGCTCGCGCCGCCCGCCGTGCGTCCGTTGCGCTTCCGTCCGGTCGAGGAGGTCATGGATGCCGTCGTCGCCGCGGTGAAAGATCCCGGTGAGAAAGATTCAGGCACCGGCACGTCTGCGCCCGCAGCCGGCGCGCGTCCGCAGAACCAGCAGGCCAACACCACGCGCGGCGGTGCGGCGGGGAACACGCTCGGCAGTGCTGCCAACAACGCCCTCGGCGGCTCCGGCTCCGGCGGCTCGTCCACGATCGGCAACGAGACGCTCTCCACGAGCGAGCGCGACACGCAGCCCGTCACACAGCAGGTCGGCAAGAGCACCATCATCGCGGACAAGCGTGCGAACAGCATCATCGTCGTCGGCCCGAAGGACACGACGGAGAAAATCTTCGCGCTGCTCGACAGGCTCGATGTCCCCCAGGCGCAGGTGATGATCCACTGCATCATCGGCGAGCTGAAGCTCTCGAAAAACGAGGAGTTTGGAATCGAATATATCTTGCACAATGGCGGCATCCTCAAGAACGCCACCGGCGGCACGACGACCGGCACGACGGGCACCACCGGCACGACGACAAACAATTCCGTCGTCGGTTTCGACAGCGCAGGCGGGTCATTCCTGAACCTCAACAACCTCACGACGCAGACCGCCATCAACCGCGCGCTCGCGGGCGGTGCGGGCGGCGTTGCGGGAGTCATCGCCTCGGGGACGTTGTTCGACGTCGCGCTGAAGGCGCTCGAAAATTCCGACCGCTTCCGGGTCATCACGCAGCCGAGTATTTTCACGAGTAACAACAAGCGCGCGCTCATCACCTCCGGCGAAGAAGTGCCGGTGCCCACGAGCATCCAGAGCCAGTTTAACAACGCGACGACGGCGAACACGAACAACCTCGTCTCGAACAGCTCGATCCAGTTCAAGCCGATCGAACTCCGCCTCGAAGTGCTCCCGCTCATCAACAGTGACAAGGATGTTTCCCTCGAAATCGTGCAGAACATCTCCGAGCGATCGGGCACCACGCGCATCGACAACAACGACATCCCGAACATCTCACGCCGCGCCGTGAAGACCTACGTCACCGTGCCGAACGGGGGCACACTCATCCTCGGCGGCCTGATCAAGGAGAGCATGGACTACACCAAGAGCGGCATCCCGAAGCTCGTGAATCTCCCGTTGATCGGCCCGCTCTTTGGCAAGCATGCCAAAGCCAAGGTCCGGAACGAACTCATCATCATCATGCGCCCGGTCGTCACGCTTGCCGCCGACGAGAACGCGAAGCTGCGTGAGAAGACGTTCGATGCGTTCAATATCCCGCCGGATCTTGAGGCTGCGATCATGCCGCAGGGCATCCGCGAGCGCATGAAGCCGCCCGTGAAGCCGGCGACCATGCGCGGTTCCGCACCGCAATTCCGCGACGAGCCCGCGGTGAACAGCGTCCGCAAACGATGAGCCAGCTCCGCGCCCTTCTCGACGCACTGCTCGCCAGCGGCGTCGGCGAGACCGACGCCGCCGAACTCCTCGCCATCAAGCCGCCCGCGGGCGGCACGTGGACCGTCGAGGTTCTGAACTCCGGCAAGTGCGATGAGGCGAAGCTCACCGCCGAACTCGGGAAAATTTTCCGCACGACTGTCGGGCCGATTGACGCGGCAAAGATCGAGCGCCCCGTGCTCCAGCTTTTGCCGGGCCGCTTTGTCTTCAAGCACCACATCCTGCCCGTCGCGCAGCCGGACGAAAACACGATCACGCTCGCGACGTACGACGTCTTCAACCAGACCGCGCGCCGCCTCGCGCAGCAGCAGCTCATCGGCAAAAAGGTGCAGTGGCAGCTCACGCCGCGCACGCAGCTCCTCCGCGCGCTGCGCATGGCATACGGCGTCGGCGCGGATGTCTTCGAGGAAATCCTGAAGAACAACCGCGCATTCGAGAGCCTCGAACAGGACACCGCGCTCGATATCACGAACGACGATCCGGAGGCGAGCGTCGTGAAATTCGTGAACCAGATCATCCGCGAGGCGCTCACTGAGCGCGCGACGGACATCCACGTCGAGCCGCTCGAAAACGACCTGCGCATCCGCTACCGGGTGGACGGAATTTTGCACGAGATCGCCGTGCCGCCGCAGCTGCGCGTGCTGCAGAGCGCGATCATCTCGCGCCTGAAAGTGATGGCGCACATGGACATCGCCGAGCGCCGCCTGCCGCAGGACGGGCGCATCAATCTCACCACCGTCGCGGGCGCGATTGACGTGCGCGTTTCCACGATCCCCACGGTGAACGGCGAGAGCATCTCGCTGCGCCTCCTCTCGCGCACCGAGACGCTCACCTTCGGCCTGGATCGCCTCGACATGGGCGCGCGCCAGATGGCCGAGATGAAGAAGATGATCACGCTGCCCAACGGCATCATCCTCGTCACCGGCCCGACCGGCAGCGGCAAGAGCACCACGCTCTATTCTTTTCTCTCGTCCATCAATCAGCCCTCGCGGCGCATCATCACCGTCGAGGAGCCGGTCGAATACCGGCTGCCCGGCATTTCGCAGATTGATGTGAAGTCTGAGATCGGCCTCACGTTTGCGAACGGCCTGCGCGCGATCCTGCGTCAGGATCCGAACATCGTCATGGTCGGCGAAATCCGCGATTTCGAGACGAGCGAAATCTCGATCCGCGCCGCGATGACGGGCCATCTTGTCTTTTCCACGCTGCACACAAACGACGCCGTGAGCGGCATTACCCGTCTGCTCGACATGGGCATCGAGCCGTTCCTGCTCGCGAGCGTCGTGCGCTGCTTCCTCGCGCAGCGGCTCGTGCGGAAAATCTGCCCCGACTGCATCACGGAGGCGGCCTACGACGCCGATTATCTGCGCGAAAACGAATTCATCGTGCCGCCCGGCACCAAGCTCTTCCGCGGGAAGGGCTGCGACTCATGCCGGCAGACCGGCTACCGCGGGCGCTTCGCGATCTTCGAGGTGTGCATCGTCACCGAGGAGCTGCGCAGAAAAATCATCCGCAAGGAAACTGGCAGCGCGCTCAAGAATCAGGCGATGGCCGACGGCATGGAAAGCCTGCGCTCCGACGGCTGGCGTCGAGTGCTGAAAGGCCAGACGACCGTCGAGGAAGTCGTCCGCGTCACGCAGGCGGACGAGGCGATCGCGGAGACGGGGTAGGGGCGGAAAAGTAGGCGAGGTTTGCAGCCTTGTGCGGGCGAGCGCAGCGAGGCGGTGGGATGGAGATCGAATCGGGAGCAGGAACCGGAAACTGCGCCTCCGGTGGTGTCCAATCTTGGCGTTTGGAGTTGAGCGTTTGGCGTTTGGCGTTTGGCCCCGCGCAGCGGCCGCGCCGTGTCACGACGCGTCGCCCAATTCGCAAGGCGCCTGCGGCACGCGTGACACCGTCGGCATTTCCGCCGGGACGAGCCCGGCCTCGATCCAGCGCGCGGTCCAGCGTTATCCGAAAGGCGCACCGGCATTTTGCTACGTGAACGCGTCGTCGCCCTCCGAGAGCGCGTTGCGGCGGGGCAATCTGTGGCTGCTGCTTTTCGGGCTGATTCCGCTGGTGTTCATCGCGGTCGGCGTCGGCGGAATCATCGCGGTGTGGCGCGCGAAGCCGGCATCCGCATTGGCGGTGTCCGAGCGGTTTCGCAGAGGAAAAGTCGGCGTGCGCTGGCGTGCGCTGGCGTTTCACGGGAAAGGTGCGGCGCATCGTGAAACGCACGATCTCGCTCGTCGCGCGCGAGGAGGTGACCTGCCGCCGTGGCAGGAGCACCACGACGGATCGGATCGTCTTTGTGAACACCGTGCTATTCGATTCCGTGGACCGTGCGCAATTCGCCAGCGGCAGCATGAACGTGGAAATCCCGCGCGATTCGATCCACACGTTCTCGGCACCGAACAATAGGATCCTCTGGATGCTGCACGTGCAGGGCGACATCCGGAAATGGCCGGATGTGAATGCGGATTTTCACATCGCCGTCCTGCCGCGCGAGACGGCGGCACTTTTCCAGGAACAACCTCCCGCAATATGATCCGCCTCGGCCTCCGCGAAAACCAGACTGCCTTCCGCCCCGGCGAGACGATCACCGGGGCGGTGCTGTGGGAATTTGAAAAGCCGCCATCGGGCGCGGAGGTGCGGCCCGTGTGGTTCACGCGCGGCAATGGCACGGAGGATGGCGGCATCGCGGCGACCGTCGTGTTTACGGAGCCGCCCGCGGCGGACACGCGCGAGTTCGGCTTCGACGCGCCGAACGGCCCGTACAGTTTTTCCGGCACGCTCATCGCCGTGCTGTGGGCCGTGGAATTTGTGGTGACGCCCGGAAAGGAATTCCAGCGCATCGAAATCGTGATCGCGCCCGGTGCCCGCGAGATCCACCTCCCGCGGATCGAGCAGCCGAAGTCCGTCGGAGTGCGAGTGGGGCGGAGCTAGGAAACCGCTGATGAAAGCGGATCCCATACGTCGCGTCTGTGAAGGCAGGCAGTCCGTCCCGGCTGCCCTGCTGCGCGCGCGCCCGCACTACGTTGCCGCATGATTCAGCGTTTTCCTAGCCTCGGAAGCCGAAGCGCGTTCCGAGCTTGAGGCATTCTTCGAGCGGCTTCATGCCGCCGGTGCAGGTTTCTTCGCTGAGGTTTGCAGCCGCGGCGCACACGCCGTAGCGGAGCTGCTCGGAGACGGGCTGCCCGTCGTGCCAGCCGAGGAGCACGCCGGCTGCGAACGCGTCGCCCGCGCCCGCCGCGCCCTTCACGAAGCCGGGCGGCAGCTTCACCGACGGATGCTCGAACCACGAGCCGTCCCGACCGAGCGCGCAGCCGCCCTCGGGATAGTGGACGACGACACGCTCGCGCACGCCCGCATCAATGAGCAACTGCATCGCGCCGCGGAGCTGGATGGGATCGATCTTTTCATTCTTGCGCACGCGCCGCCCGGTGCAGCGCCCGGCCTCGAATTCATTCATGATGCAGTAGTCCACATGCTTCAGCGCAGGCATGACGACTTTTGGAAAGCGCTCGCTGTCCTCGCTCACGCAGTCCACCGAAGTCTTCAGCCCCGCGTCCTGCGCCTTCGCGAGGACCTCCGCCGCGACGGTGCCGTGCGTGGCGCTGGGCGCGTCGAGCCCGTCGAGCAGCAGCAGGTAGCCGAGGTGGAAGATGCGCGCATCCGTCTTACTGAAGTCGAAGTGCGGCGCGTCGAGGAGCGCATTTGCCCCGCGTGCGTGGAAAAATGTGCGCCGTCCCGAGTCCTTCACGGTCATCACGTCGGTGAAGCTCGTCGGCGCGTCCGTCGTCTTGCGGATGTGCGAACACTCAATCCCGTGCTTCGCGCAGAATTCGAGGATCCAGCGCCCGTTGTCATCCTCGCCGACGAGGCCCGAGCCGCTGAGCGGGAATTGCGCGCCGAGCATCGCGAGATCCACGAGGATGTTGAACGGCGATCCGCCGGAGCCTTTCGCCGTGCTGAAGATGTTCGCGAGCGTGTCCTGCTGCGGCCACACGTCTATGATCTTCACGGCATCCACGATCCAATTGCCGCCTGCGATGATTCCATTCCGGGGTGTGCTCATTGATGTGTCGTCTTTTGAAAAAATGAAGGCGGACAAAGGCCACAAAGATCACGGGAATGTCGAGCGGAAGGTGAGGGCGGAAGGCTGTGTCGTGTTTTAGAGTTTGGAGTTGAGCGTTTGGAGTTGAGCGTTTGGAGTTTGGAGTTTGGAGTTTGGAGTTTGGAGTTTGGCCCCGCGCAGCGGCGCAGAGATGTCAGAACGCCCGCTCACATTCACAACGCGCCTGCGGCGGGCCAAACTTCAAACTCCAAACGCTCAACTCCAAACGTCAAATGGGGACACTGTGGTCGAGAAAGTGGAGAGTTGAGCGTTGAGTGTCGGCGCGCCTTTTCCTCTCAACCCTCAACTCTCAACTCCCCGCGCGTTCCCCCTTGCCATAGCCCGCACACCCTCTGGTAAAGAGGGCGGATGAATTCGCCAGAGAAACACCCGACCATCACCGTCGGCGAATTCTACACGCGTCACTCCGAGTCGCTGCAGATGAAGGTACTCACCGAGGATGGCGTCGGCTTCCACCGCCGCATCCGCGAGCCCACCGTGAACCGACCCGGCCTCGCGCTGTGCGGATTTTTTTCCTACTTCGCGGACAAGCGCATCCAGGTGCTCGGCTCGGCGGAGCTCTCCTACCTCAAGAGCCTTTCCGAAAAGGAAGTCCGCCAGCGCTGCGCCGCCATGTGCCAGCGCCACATCCCGTGCATCATCTTCGCGCGCCAGTACCGGGTGCCCGAGGAAGTGCTCACCGTCGCGAAGGAAAACGGCATCGCGGTCTTCTCCACGCCGATGGTCACGATGCGCTTCATCAACGCCGCGACGCTCGCGCTCGAGCACGACTTCGCCCCGCGCAAGAGCGAATACGGCAGCATGGTGGACATCCAGGGCATGGGCGTGATGATCCGCGGCTCCAGCGGCATCGGAAAAAGCGAATGCGTCATCGGCCTCATCGAGCGCGGCTATTCGCTCGTCGCCGATGACATGACGCACTTTACCGCCGCCGAGGGCCGGAACCTCATGGGCACGAGTTCCGAGCTCACGCGGAACTACATGGAGGTCCGCGGCCTCGGCGTGATCAATGTCACCGCCATCTTCGGCATCGGCGCCGTGCGGCGCGAGAAGCGCCTCGATCTCGTCGTGACGCTCAAGGAGTGGAGCGAGATCGCCGAGATCGATCGCACCGGCTTGGAGACCGAATACTACGAGATTCTCGACCTTTTCATCCCGCATGTGACCATCCCCGTGCGCCCCGGACGCGACCTCGCGCGCCTCGTGGAAGTCGCCGCGCTCGACCAGAAGCTCAAGAGCGTGGGGCATAACAGCGCCGTGGAATTTAACGAGCGCCTGCTTGCATCCATGCAGAAAAAAAAGAAAGAAAGCTGAATGGGCACCCTCAGCCGCAACGCAGGAACGAAGACGAGCAAGGAAGTCGAGATCATCAACAAGCTCGGCCTCCACGCGCGTCCTTGTGCGAAATTCGTGAAGCTCGCGAACACCTTCCGCGCCGACGTGTGGGTGGGCAAGGACGCCGACACGGTGAACGGGAAGAGCATCATGGGCCTCATGATGCTCGCCGCGGGCGCGGGCAGCAGGCTCCTCATCACCTGCGAGGGCGAGGACGCCGATGCCGCGATCGCCGCGATCGAGAAACTCATCCTCTCAAAATTCGATGAAGACTGAGCGCAGATTCCGGGGAATCGGGGTGTCGCCCGGTATCGCCCATGGAATCGCGTTCGTACACCGGCCCGACGACGATCCGCCTCCGCGGAAAGTCACCGCCGGCGGGAGCGACGTCGAAGTGGAGCGCCTGCGCGACGCGCTCTGCGCCACCCGAAAACAAATCGTCGAGCTCCAGGAGCGCGTGGAAGAATCCCTCGGCGCAAAGGACGCCGCGATCTTCGAGGCGCACGTCATGGTCGTCGAGGATGGCGTGATGATTGACGAGGTGGAGAAAATGATCCGCCGCGAGTCGTGCAATGCGGAGCACGCATTCCACACCGTCATCCACCGCTACATCCGCAGCCTCGGCGAGATGGAGGATCCGTACCTCCGCGAACGCGCCGTGGACATCCACGACGTCGGCCGTCGCGTGATCCACAATCTCCTCGGCCGCGAGCCCGCCGCGCTCGGCGCACTCGATGCGCCGCGCATCGTCCTCGCGCACAATCTCACGCCGAGCGACACCGTGCAGGCCAGGCGTGAATTTTTGCTCGGCTTTGCCACCGAGGTCGGCGGCAAGACCTCGCACACCGCCATCATGGCGCGCTCGCTGAACATCCCGGCGGTCGTCGGCCTCCACGGGAAGCTCACCGCGATCGAATCCGGCTCCGAGGTGCTGCTCGACGGCTACGGCGGCCTGCTCATCGTGGATCCGAGCGAGCAGACGCTCTTCGAATACGGCGCGGTCGAGGCCCGGCGCAAGCGGATCGACGAGGACCTCACCGGCCTGCGCGACACCGCCGCGGCGATGCGCGACGGCAGGCCGGTCATGCTCTCCGCAAACATCGAGCAGAGCGACGACATCGCGCAGGCGCTCGCGAGCGGCGCCGAGGGTGTGGGCCTTTTCCGCACGGAGTTCCTCTACTTCAACCGCGACGACCTGCCGGTCGAGGATGAGCAGTTCGCCGAGTACCGCATCGTCGTCGAGGCGGCGAACCCGAAGCCCGTCATCATCCGCACGCTGGACCTCGGCGGCGACAAGCTGCACGACCAGCTCCACTCCGACCGCGAGGACAACCCCTTCCTCGGCTGGCGCGCGATCCGCGTCTGCCTCGAGCGGCGCGACATTTTCAAGACGCAGCTCCGCGCGATCCTCCGTGCCAGCGCATATGGAAAGGTGAAGATCATGTTCCCCATGATCTCCGGCCTGCCCGAGCTGCGCGACGCAAAGGGCGTGCTCGAAGAATGCCGTGCCGAGTTGCGCGCCGAGAACGTTGCGTTCGACGAGATGATCGAGACCGGCATCATGATCGAAGTCCCAAGCGCCGCGATGATCGCCGACCTGCTCGCAAAGGAAGTCACGTTCTTCAGCCTCGGCACCAACGACCTCGTGCAATACGCGACCGCCGTGGATCGCACGAACGAGCGCATCGCACACCTCTACGAACCCACGCATCCCGGCGTGCTGCGCCTGATCAAGATGACCGTGGACGCCGCGCACGCCGCAGGAATCCACGTCGGAATCTGCGGCGAAATGGGCGGCGACATTTCCGTGACTCCGCTGCTCATCGGCCTCGGCGTGGACGAGCTGAGCTGCGGCGCCGCAGTGCTCCCGCACGTGAAGCGCGCCATCCGCTCGCTCGACATGGCCGCCTGCCGCGCCCTCGCCGAATCCGCGCTCCAGTGCGACACCGGCGCCGCCGTGCAGTCCCAGTGCGACGAACTCGCCCGCGCGCACTACGCCGAGCTGCTGTAAAGCAACGGCAGCCGATCGGCGCCGCCGACGCTATTCCGAGCCGCCGATTCTGCGCGCGCACTCGTCGAGCACTGCCATGTGCGCGCGCACGCGGAGATCCAGCGCAGCCTCGGACGGCGTCTCGAAGGTGAACGTATTTTGCGAGTGGAAAAGGTGCAGCCAGATCGCCTCGGGATAGCCCATGGTCTCAAATTTCTTCCGCGAGATGCGCCTCCGGATCAGGCCGTCCTTCGCAATGCTGGTGTCAATCTTCACGCGCGGATCCACCGGCAAAATCTTCGCCGCACGCCGCAGCAGCTCCTCGCCGAAGCCGTGCCTCCCGCGCTGCACTTCGTAAAGGTAGATGCCCTGCGCGTCGTAGTCCTCGTGCATCGGCAGCGCGATGTGGAAGCGGTGCGGTCGCGTGACCCTGCGCACCGCGGCCACGACAGGATGCGAGTCCTCGTGAAACATGCGGTTCAGATCGCGTCCCTGCGAATCCGTCCGCATGTTGTTCCGCAGGCCCCACGGATTCAGGCACGGGAAAATGAGCAGCGGCATCGTCGCGAGCCGCGCTGCATTTTTCTCCGCCCAACGCACGAGCGCCTCGGGCGCGGCCGGCTCGTCGCCGTGGATTCCCGCCGAAAGATACAGCCCCGAATTTCCCGCAAGCTGTGGAGTCTCGACGTAAAACAGATCAAAGCCGTCGTCCTGCGCGAGCGGGCGCAGCCGCAGTCCCGCCGCGCGCGCGACGCGACGCCAGCGAGTGACGAGGTGTTGGTAATCGTGGGCGCGGTGCAGCATCGCGCATCCTTGGCAAAGACAGGCGCGGACGGGCAGAGGAAAATTTCCCGCAGTCGCCGACGGCACGAGGCGGGCAGATTTTGCGGATGACGAGTGCCGGGGCTGGGAAGCCCCGTCGGTAGGTAGAAGGAATGACGGATGAGGGGGATGGACCGGTGCATTCGTCATCCGTCATTCGGGCTTCGTCATTCAGCCAGCCCGCCTCCTGCCGCGGCGGCTACGGTGGACAAAGTTTCCGTTTGTCTCCCCGGTGCGGAGTGATGAGATGCGGCGATGAGATTCCCCGCAACCATCGCCCTTGCGTCGCTCGTTTTCACAGCCGCCGGAATCGCCGAGCCTGCGAAATGGGAAAAGTCCATCGCGGCATTTGAGCAGGCGGACCGCGATCATCCTCCGCAGAAGGGCGGCATCGTCTTCACCGGCAGCTCGACCATCGCGCGATGGAAAACTCTCGCAAATTCCTTCCCCGGATTCCGCGTCGTGAACCGCGGCTTCGGCGGATCGCAGATGGAGGACTCGATGGTTTTTGCCGAGCGCATCCTCGTCGCGCACGAGCCTGCGGCAGTGGTGATTTTCGCCGGGAGCAATGACATCAACGCCGGCAAGTCGCCCGATGTGGTGGTGGAAAATTTCAAGGCATTCGTCGCAAAGGTGCGCGCAGCTTTGCCGAAGACGGAGATCCGCTACATCGAAATCACGAGCAGTCCGTCGCGCTGGGCGCAGCGCGACAAGGTCGTCGAGGCGAACCGGCTGATTAGTGCATTTTGCAAGGAGGCTTCGCTTCTTGGCAACGCACCGGCTGTGCACTTCATCGCAGTGCGGGAGAAATTGATCGGGACAAACGGCGAGCCGCGTGAGGAGCTTTTCGAGAAGGATCGGCTCCATCCGAATGCGGACGGCTACAAAATTCTCGCCGACACGATCCGTCCGTTCCTGCCGAAGACGACGCCTGCGGAGTCATCGGGCGCAAAGTGACTCGCGCGGTTTTCTTCGACGCCGCGGGCACGCTGTTCCGCCTGACGCGCAGCGTCGGCTGGCACTACCGCGACGTCGCGCTGCGGCATGGCGCGGATCTTTGCGAAGACGATCTTGATCGCGCATTCCGCTGGGCGTGGCGCGACGCCCGCGCACCGCACGAGACGAATGGCGCGCGCCCCGACGATGACCGCGGCTGGTGGCGGGCGCTCGTCGGGCGGGTGCTCGATGCATGCGGCAGCGCACCGGGGCTGGATCGCGATGCGTATTTTTCCGAGCTGTGGAGCGAGTTCACGCGGCCCGGCGTGTGGGAACTTTTTCCCGAAACGCTCGAAGTCCTCGCCGCGCTGAAGGGACGCGTGAGGCTCGGCGTGATCTCGAATTTCGACAGCCGCCTGCGCACGATTCTCTTGAACCTCGGAGTCACGGAGTTTTTCGACGACATCGTGATCTCAAGCGAAGTCGGAACGGAAAAGCCGGCGGCGAGAATCTTCTCCGCAGCGCTCGTTCGCGCAGGTGTTGCTGCATCGGAGGCGCTGCACATCGGCGATGAACCGGAGGCGGACTGGCTCGGTGCGGAGCGTGCGGGACTCCTCGTGTTCCGTTTGCGGCACCCGGAAAATTCGCTCCGCGACGTGCTGGAACTACTTTGAATTCAGTCGCGCAAGCGGCTCGGCGAGAAATTCCAGCAGCCGTTCGGCCATGAGCCGGTGTCCCGCCGCATTCGGGTGGATGCGCTCGCCGAAGAGCGTCTTGTTCGACGGCCACGATGCTTCCGTCAGCTCGGGAAATCCGATTGCAGCGATGTGGCTTTCTTTCGCCACGTCGCGCAGGCGATTGCGGTACGCCGTCATGCGCGCGCCCTCGTCGGGATTGGTTCCCGCGTCCGGTTGCGAGGGATCGACTCCCGGTGTGTTCGGATCGCGATACACGGGCAGCAGGATTCCGAACCACGCCATTTTTTCCACGCACATGCGGTTCATTTCGAGAAAGTGCGCGATGTATTCCTCCTCCGAGGATCGAGGTTCCGGTGCCACTCTGCCCGGAGGCGTCGCGGCCTTCCGCTGCGCGGATTCCGCGATGTGGAGCAGGAGCTGGCTGTGGCTGATCACGCCGCGGACAAAGACCTGCGCACCGCTTGCGGGCATCGTCGCGCGATCCGGCAATCCCGCGGAACGCACGTCATTCCACCCGAAGCACGCGAGCACGATGTCCGGCGTGAGCGCTGCGATGTCGCGCCGCAGCCACGTGAGGCCCTGGCCGCTCGTGTAGCCGGGGCACGCGAGCGGCAGCACTTCGATTTCGCGTCCGGGAAACTTCATTCGCAGCGAGTCTTCGAGCAGCGCGGAGTACGGCTTTTCCGACGCGTCGAACTCCGCCGGTTTTTCCTTTTTGAATGCGACGGGCACGCGGTAGCCGAATGTCACCGAGTCGCCGAGCACGACGATGCGGATGCCTTTCTTCGCGCCGATGTCGCGCGTCATGCGCAGGTGCTGCGCGTTCGTTGTCACGGGCGTGAAGTCCCACCAGATGCCGCGGAGGTTCGCCTTCAGCCGCCAGCAGAGCAGGGGATCGAATTCAAACATGCCGCCCGTCGTCTCGCCCTGCGTGTCGGAGCGGAGCTGCGGCGAGGAGACGAAGACCGCGAGCGGATCGATCCGGCTTCCAAAAATCCGCACGGCGATCTCCGCGAGGCCGACGAGCACGGGCACCAGCACTAGCGAGACGCCGACGAGGAGCCAGCGCGCGCGCGCCGTGGCCGGTCGTTTTTTCGGAGGAGGAGTCATCGCGGAGTGCTAGCCGCGAAAATGCGCGATGACGCGGAAAAAATCACGTAATGCATCGAGGCGGCTGCAGCGCGGTTCGCCGCACGTCATTTTTTCTGCACCCGAGCAGGATCGCGGTTCGCGGAGCCTTTCATTCTGGTGAGCGAGTCGCCGAGTTCCGAGCGCATCTCGTTCGCAAATTTTGTGAGCGAAGCGACGATCTCCGGGTGATCCGCAGCACGGTCAGTCGTCTCTCCGATGTCGCCCACGGTGTCGAAAAGCTCCGCCTTTTCGAGTTT
>Ga0114966_10002880_pt1 | contig 15267 bp, 11 predicted proteins | sample M_130207_XF_Meta_FD_87029 | JGI IMG/M metagenome (GOLD analysis project Ga0114966, IMG submission 87029) | Freshwater microbial communities from Lake Montjoie, Canada to study carbon cycling - M_130207_XF_MetaG | ecosystem: Environmental > Aquatic > Freshwater > Lake | place: Lake Montjoie... | reverse complement strand
GGCGATGCCGTCGTCGAAACTGCCGGCGTCGTAGATCGTCACGATGTTGGGGTGCGATACGCCGGCCGCAGCGCGCGCGTCGACCAGGAACCTCTCCTTCAGTTCCGCGTAGACCCCGCCGCGATTGAGTTTCTTGAACAGCTTGATCGCGACGTGGCGCCGCAGGCTTTTATCGTAGGCGTCGTAGACTTCGCTGGTGGCCCCTTCACCGAGCTTTTCGCGAAGTTCGAAACGCGCTTTGAGTGACATGCCGATATTCTACCGTGACCGCGGCGGAGCGGCGTGCGTTGTGCGACAGCCGCGCCGCTCAGGCCGCGACGACGCGGTTTTTCCCCGCGCGTTTGGCCAAATACATGGCCTGGTCCGCGCGCTTGATGCCATCGTCGCCGCTTTCGCCTGCCGCGAGTTGGGCGACCCCGGCGCTGAAAGTAATAAGTATCTTTTCGCTGCCCGCCAGAAAAAAACGCTTCGTCAACGCGCGCTGCAACCGTGTCATCGCGTCTATACCGTCTGCCATGACGGTGTCGGGCATAAGAATGACGAACTCCTCTCCGCCAAAACGTGCCAGCGTGTCCTGCGTGCGCATGCTTTCGCGGGTCACTGCCACCAGGTGCGTAAGTGCAGCATCGCCGGTCGCGTGCCCTTTGCTGTCGTTCAGTTTCTTGAAATTGTCGATGTCGAGCAATGCCATGCACAATGGCGTATCGTGGCGCTGCACGTTCGCCAGCTCGCGCTCGAGCGCCTCACTGAGACCTTTGCGATTCAAGGCGCCGGTCAAAGTGTCGTGCCGCGCCTCTGCGCTCATGCTGTCGAGCTCGTTCTGCAACTTGGTAAGTTCCGCCTCCGTAGTGGTGACCTTTTCCCGCATACCCCGCAATTCGTCGCGCACCTTGCCAATGTCGAATGCGATGCCGCGAGTGGTGCTGACTACGTCTTTGAGCAACGGTGCTATTTCTTCGATGGTTTTTGCCCGCTCGATCAGGCGTGCACTCTCTTCGATGCGGTTGTGATACGTGCTGGTGGATTCGGTCATCTGCGCCAAGCGCTCGAGGAACGTTGCGAGCAGCAGGCGCATCTGTTGCTGGGCCTCGAGGGTCCGCCCCTTGGCTTCTACCTGCTTGAACATCAGGTCCTTGAGCCGGCGCCCCAGGTCGTCGAGACGGCGCAGCGTCAGCGGCGGCGTGGCCGCCGCCATCAGCGGATCGATCTGGCGCTTTAGCCACGCGTCGTCTTGATGCAGCTCGCCGATGTTGCCGATGATGAGATGCAGAAGCTTCAGCAAAGTCGCCCTGACTTCGGCCTGGTCTTCCGCGGCAAACGAAAGACGGTGGGTGAAATTGGCGAGCAGCGATTTAACGGTGGCGCTCTCGGGAGACGGGTCACGCAACGCCTTGATCAGCTGCGCGACCTGGTCCAGAAACCTCGCATCATCGCCCCCCAGCGCGGGCAACGTGTTCTCGACCAGCCGCGCCAGCTGCTCGAGAAACTCTCCGCTGATTCCAGCCGGCGCGGCGGCGCGGACGGGAGCTGCCGCCATGCTGGCAAAACCTACCATCGCGGTCTTCACGCCCTCCCAATCGGCGTGCCCGATGGCGTGCTCCAGCAGTTCCTTGTGCTTTTTCTGGCCCGTGCTTCTTGCCGGCAGCGCCTGCGCAATGCCGCGCATGGCGTCCGCGGGAAAAGGCGCGATATTGGGCGTGCCGGCGATTTCGCTGTACGCCGACTGATAGTTGTCGGGCGTCGGAATCAGCTTGCGCGAGGCAAGCATCATCAGCGCCTCGCGCGCGATTTCGAAAGGTTTTTTTTCAGCCATGGAGTCGCCGTCCGGGAATTCGCGCGCCTGCGCATGGAACGTACTGATGCGCACGGCGAAATTATCAGGTGGACGCCCGCGTTGCAAAGCCCGGATAAGATGGGAAATCGCGCGCGTATTCGCGGCCTGCCATGCAGGAGAAACTACGGCGCCATGTTCAACCCGTATTGCGCAAACCTGCCGCGATGCCGTTGATCGAAATGTGAATGCCGATTTGCACGCTCTGGTTGCCGGGTTCGCCCTCGCGCTGCGCGCGGTAGCGGCGCATCAACTCGACCTGCAGGTGGTTGAGCGGATCGAGATAGGGAAAACGGTGCTCGATGGAGCGCGCGAGTGACGGATTGGACGCGAGCCGCTGCTCTTCGCCCGTGATTGCCGACAGCGCATCGCTCGTCAGCCGCCACTCGGCCTGGATAGCCGCAAACACGCGGCGGCCGAGTTTTTTGTCCTCGACCAGCTCCACGTAGCGCGCGGCGATGGCGAGATCGGTCTTTGCCAGCACCATATCGAGGTTGGACAGCAACGTCTGGAAGAACGGCCATTGCCGGTGCATGCGCTTCAGCAGCGCAAGCCGCCCCTTGCGCCGTTTCGCGCTGCTGCCGAGGTACGCGTCGATTGCCGAGCCGAAGCCATACCAACCGGGCAAGGCTACGCGGCTCTGCCCCCAGCTGAAGCCCCACGGAATCGCGCGCAGGTCCGCGATTTCGCGCGTGGCCTTGCGCGATGCCGGGCGCGAGCCGATGTTCAGTTCGGCAATTTCGCGGATCGGCGTCGCCGCGAAAAAGTATTCGGTGAAGCCGGGCGTTTCGTAAACGAGCTGGCGATAAGCCGTCATGCTCGCGACGCTGATGTCCTGCGCCGCGTCGAGAAAACTCTGCGGCGCGCTCTTGGTCGTGTGCAGCAGCGTCGCTTCCAGCGTGGCGGCGACCAGCGTTTCGAGATTGCCGCGGCCGATTTCGGGATGCGCGTACTTCGAAGCTATCACCTCGCCCTGCTCGGTCAGGCGGATCTGCCCGTTCACGGTGCCCGGCGGCTGCGCGAGGATCGCCTGGTAGCTCGGCCCGCCGCCGCGGCCGACGGTGCCGCCGCGGCCGTGAAAAAGACGCAGCGTGATCGGATGCGCGCGCCGCAGTTCGCTGAAAAGCCCGACCAGCGCGGTGCCGGCGCGATACAGCTCCCAATTGCTGGTGAAAAAACCGCCGTCCTTGTTGCTGTCGCTGTAGCCGAGCATGATGTCCTGCACCGCGCCCGCGCGCTCCACCATCGCCGCGATGCCGGGCAGCGCGTAAAAGCCGCGCATGATGGTCGCCGCGTTGCGCAGATCGCCGATGGTTTCGAACAGCGGCACCACGATCAGGTCATTGGTCGCCGCGCCGTCGAGCGTACCGCGCATGAGCCCCGCCTCCTTCTGCAGGAGCAGCACTTCAAGCAGGTCGCTCACGTCCTCGGTATGCGAGATGATGTAATGACGCAGCGCTTCGCGGCCATAACGCGCCAGCATTTCGGCAGCTGTCTCGAAAATCGCCAGCTCGTCCTGCGCGTGGTCCGAATAGGCAGCCGCACGCACGCGCAGAGGCCGCGCGTCGTTCAGCAGCTGCAACAACAATTTACGCCGCGCCGCCTCGGGCAACGCGCTGTAGTCGGATTCAATGCGCGCGACCCGCAGCAGTTCGGCCACGACCTCTTCGTGCTTGTCCGAACTCTGGCGCAGATCGACTGTCGCGAGATGGAAGCCGAACACCTGGACCGCGCGCATCAGCGGCTGCAGGCGCGGCGCAAGCAGCGCCTGCGCATGGTGGGTTGCGAGCGACGCCGCGATGACGCGCAGATCGGCGAGAAAATCGCCGGCACCCGCGTAGGGCTGCTGCGGCGCCACCGCGTGGCGCAAAGCCTCGGTGCCGGTGAGCGCCTCCAGCGTCGCGGCCAGCCGCGCATAGATGCCGATCAGCGCGCGGCGGTACGGTTCGTCCTGGCGGTGCTCGCTGCGGTCGGGCGAACGCTCCATCAATGCATGCATTTCTGGCGTCACCGCCGCGAGCATTTCGGAAAGCGAAAGCTCGGCGCCGAGTTCGTGCACCTCCGCGAGATAGAAACGCAGCGCGGTCTCGCTCTGCCGCGCGAGCGCCATGGAGAGCGTCGCGGCGCCGACGTTTGGGTTGCCATCGCGGTCGCCGCCGATCCAGTTGCCCATGCGAAAGAAGCTTGCGATCTCGTGCCCGGGCAGCGCCTGCCCGACATCGCGATAGAGGCGCGGAATCTGGCGCAGGAACGTTGCGCGGTAATAGGAGAGCGCGTTCTCGATCTCGTCGGCGACCGTCAGCTTGGCATAACGCAGCATGCGGGTCTGCCAGAGCTGCGTCACACGCGCGCGCAACAGCGCCTCGTTGTCCGCAAGGTCACGCGCGGTGTGCAGGCTGTCGCGCTGCTCCATCAGTTCGGCGATCGCGCGCTCGGCGTCGAGTATGCTCTTGCGCTGCACCTCGGTCGGGTGCGCGGTGAGCACGGGCGAAATGTACGCGTGTGCCAGTGTCTGCGCGATGGCGGCGGCGTGGATGCCGCTTGCGGCGAGCCGCTTGAAGGTCATTTCGAGCGAGCCCTCCCGCACGCGCCCCGACCGCTCGTGCTGTTCGCGCCGGCGCACCATGTGGCGGTCTTCGGCGGTGTTGGCCAGATGCGAAAAATAGCTGAACGCGCGGATGACGCTCAGCGTCTGGCCGTCGGACAGCGTTTTCAGCAGACGGTCGAGTGCCTTGCCCGCGCTGGCGTCGCGCTTGAGCCGAAATGCCACCGAGAGCTGGCGGATGCGCTCTATCAGGTCGAATGCGTCGGCACCCTCCTGCTCGCGAATAACTTCGCCGAGCAGGCGGCCGAGCAGCCGGACGTCATGGATAAGGGAGACGTTCTTGTCGTTGGCGTCCGGGTCGGCGCGGCGGCGGCTGGCGGGAGTGGCGCGGGGCATGTAAAAACCGTTGATGAGTACGCAACACGGAGTTTACGCCCGGACTGAGTTCAGCCGAGGACGATGCGCGCGTCCGCCACCGCCACGTCGCCCGCGCGGGCAAACACCGGGTTGAGATCGAGCTCGGCGATTTCCGGCAGGTCGGCCAGCAGCCAGGAGACGCGCGCCAGCAGCTCGGCCAGAGGCTGCATGGCGAGCGCCGGGCGACCGCGGAACTCGCCAAATATTTTCGCGCCGCGCAATTGCGCCAGCATCTCTCCCGCCTCGATGGCATCGACGGGCGCCACGCGAAAAGCGATATCGTCGAGAACTTCGACGTGTATGCCGCCCAACCCGCACATCACGACTGCTCCAAATTGCTCGTCGCGCAGTCCGCCGACCACCACTTCGACGCCATCGCCTATCATCGGCGTCACCAGCACGCGCGCCTTGCCGGCACGCAGGCGCGCGGCTGTCTCCATGAGTTTTTCGTATGCCTGTCCGGCTGCCGCCTCACCCTCGATGCCCAACAGCACGCCGCCGACGTCGCTTTTGTGCACGAGGTCGGGCGAAATCAGTTTCAATGCGACCGGCGCGGCAAATTCCACGGCCGCGGCCTGCGCGTCTGCGGGCGACGAGGCAACGCGGTAAGGCGGAACGGGCACTCCATACAACACGAGCAGGGCGCGCGCCTCAGGCTCGGCGAGCCGGCGCGGCGAACCTTCCGCCTGCCGCAATACCGCATCCACTGCGGCACGCGCGGGCCGCGCCGGTGCGGCGGCTGGCGCACGGCGATGTGCGTGACTCGCGTAACGCCATGCATAACCCAGTGCGCGCGCCGACAGCTCCAGCGATGCAAACGCGGGAATGCCGGCTGCGCGCAGCGGCTCCAGCGTCGGCAGGCGCTCGAATGCGTACTCGGTATGCAAGACGAAAGGTTTACCGTGCTTCGCCACCGCCGCGGCCAGCGCTTGCGCGGATGCAAGCTCGCGGCGCGCGGTTTCCTCAGTGCGGTCCTTGAAATAACCGCCGAAATGGCCGGCCAGTATCACGCTGCCGATATTTTCGTCGGCTAGGCACACGTCGATCACGCGCGGAATGACTTCGGGCTCCTGCTCGGCTTTGCCGGCGAAGTCGACCGGGTTGTTCACCGTGCTGCGAGGAGGCAGCAGTTCAGCCAGCGCCGCCTGGGTCTGCTGCGTGAGATCGGGCGTAGCGAGGCCGGCGCGCGCGGCCGCATCGGACACGATGGTGGCGTGCCCGCCGCCGTCGGACACGACGACCACGGCCGGCGATTTCAACGGCGGCAGGCCGACCAGCGCCATCGCCGCCGCCCATGCCTCCTCGGCACTGGGCGCGCGCAGCGCGCCGCATTGCCGCAACGCTGCGTCAACGATGCGCTCTTCGCCGGCCAGCGTGCCGGTATGCGACAGAGCGGCGCGGCGCCCGCTTTCGGTCACGCCGGGCTTGAGCAGGATGACCGGCTTCCTCTGCGGGTGGTCGCGCAGGAGATCAAAAAAATTCCGCCCCTCGCCGCTGCCGAAGCCTTCGACATACGCGACGATCACCCTGGTGTCGGGATCGCCGAACAGGTACTCGACGTAGTCGGCGGGCTTCAAATCAGCAGCGTTGCCGGTGCTGATGATCTTGCTGAAGCCGACGCCATAGGCCTGCGCCTGCATCGCGAAAGTGCGCGCCATGTTGCCGCTTTGCGAGATCAGCGCGACCGGCCCCCGCGGCACGCTGCGCCAGCCCATCACGTTGACGCAGCTCGCGCCGCTGTACATGCCGACGCAGTTAGGGCCGAGCATGCGCCCGCCGGCCGCATGCAGTTTTTGCGTGAGCGCGCGTTCGCGCTCGCGGCCTTCTGCGCCGGTTTCGCCAAAACCGCCCGACAACACCAGCACGCCGGGGACTTTGAGTGCGGCGCAATCCTCGACCACCGCGTCGACCAGGTCGGAGCGTACCATCACCACCGCAAGATCGACCGGCCCCGGCAATCCGCGCACTGCGGGATAAGCCTTGTGGCCCTGCACCTCCGGCGCCGACGGATGGATCGGATATACCGCGCCCGCGTAGCCGCCCTCGATCAGGCTGCGGAAGCGTCGGCCACCGAACGACTGCACGGAATTGGACGCGCCCACGACGGCGATGCCGCGCGGGTTGAAGATGGTGTCGAGTGCCTCACTCACCGGTTAAAGTCCGCCGGCAAGCATCAACGGCCCTTGAACTGTGGTTTGCGCTTCTCGGAGAACGCACGCGGGCCTTCTTTCGCATCGTCGGTTTCGCGAATGAGGGCAGCCACCGCGTTGCGGTAGGCAATGGCATCTTCCGGCGCCTGGTAAAGCCCGCGCAAAGCGAGCTCCTTGGTGACCTTGATCGCGAGCGGACCGTTTTCGCTGATGCGCTCCGCCATACTTTGCGCGGTAGCGCGCAGTTCGGCAGGCGGCACTATGCGGCTGATCAGGCCTACCTCGTAGGCGCGCTGCGCATCGATACGCTCGCCGGTGAGCAGCATGTCCATGGCCACCGCCAGCGAGACCGTGCGCGGCAGGCGCAGCGCCCCAAATCCGTGCAGGATCGACCATTTCACTTCCGGCGCGCCGAACTGCGCGTTGGTCGAGGCGATGCGGATATCGCAGGCGAGCGCCAGCTCCTGGCCGCCGGCAAGACAGTAGCCATTGATGGCGGCGATCAGCGGCTTCGCGACGTTGATGCCCTCACCGCCGCGGCTGAAAAACTGGCGCGCCGGGTTCCAGATATCGTTGATCCCGGTCGATTCGCGCGTAGCGTATTTCTTGAGGTCGGCGCCCGCACAGAAAGCTTTATCGCCCGCGCCGGTCAGGACCGCGACACGCAGCTCATCATCGTGATCGAACTCCTGCAAGTGCATGCTCAACAGCTGCAGCGTGTCGGGATCGAATGCATTCATCGACTCCGGCCGGTTAAGCGTGATCCACGCCACGGGGCCTTTGCGTTCGTACAATACGGTGGGCATGCGGTTCTCCTGCGTAAATGTCAAATGAGTTTTGTTCGCCCGCGACCCGGCGAAAATTGCAAAAAAATACCGGGTGTATGCCGGCTGCTATTCGAGCTTGATGTTGGCGGACTTGACGATACGCCCGAAATAATCGATGTCCTTCCGGATCTTCGCGCCGAGTTCCTCGGGAGTACTGCTCTGGATGACCGAACCGGTTGCGACGAGCCGTTCGATGACGTCAGGCTGGCCCAGCACCGTCACGATCGTGTCGTGCAGCTTGGCGATGATGGGGCGCGGCGTCTTCGCCGGCACCAGCACGCCCTGCCAGGGATTGACGTTCAGATTAGGCAGCCCGAGCTCGTTAAAGGTCGGAACATCGGGCAGCAAGGCGAAGCGCTGGCCCGAAATGCCGAGCGCCTTGATGCGCCCGGCCTTGATGTCGCCGATGGCGGACACCGGGCTGACGTAAGTGAGCTGCACCTCGTTCTGCAGCAAGGCAAGCTGCGCCGGACCCGCGCCCTTGTAGTTGATCGCGGTGATCTTGCTGCCGGTCTCGAGCTTGAAAATCTCGCCGGCGATCTGGCCGACGCCGCCCACGCCGGCAACCCCTTCGCGCAGCTGGTCGGGCTTGGACTTGGCGAGCGCCACCAACTCCTTGACCGAAGACACCGGCAGCGTGCCGTTCACGATCAGCAGCAACGGCTGGTAGGCGACCATGCTCACCGGCGCAAAATCGCGTACCGTATCGTACGGCACTTTGCCCACGAGCAGCGGCGTGATCACGTGGTTGGCCCACGCGAACAACAGTGTGTGGCCATCGGGGTTGGCATTGGCCACCGCTTCGGTGCCTATGATGCCGCCCGCGCCCGGCCGGTTGTCGACGATGAACTGCTGCCCGAGCGCAGCGGCCAGCTTCATGCCGACGATGCGCGCCACGATGTCGGTGCTGCCGCCCGTCGTCGCGGTGACGATGACGCGCACCGAGCGGCTCGGATAATCGGCGGCCGGGTCCTTGCTTTGCGCCTGCGCAGCAACGGGAACGTGGGCCGCGATGAGCGCCGCGGCGATTAGGAAATTTCGGGCCATGGTATGCGCGCTTTCAGGAAATGCCGATGGGGGATCGTAGTGGAGCATGCATGCGCCGGGAATGTCAAATGGCCAGGGTTCCTTCACCCTCACGACTCATTCCGCCGCGATGCTCGCTGCTTTCACGACTTTTGCCCAGCGTGCGATTTCGGATTTGATGTACGCATTGGTGTTCGGCAGCGGCTCCGCAGCGGGTTCCAGCCCGTTCACGGCAAGGCGCTCCTGCAGTTCCGGAGCATAGAGAATTTTGCCGATTTCCACGTTCAGCTGCGCAAGGATTTCCTTAGGTGTGGCGGCGGGGGCGAATATTGCGTACCAGTTTTCGACCGCGAAGCCAGGCACACCTGATTCCGCAATCGTCGGCAGTTCCGGCGCTGCAGGCGTGCGCTTTGCGCCCGGCGTCGCCAGCGCGCGCAGCCGGCCCTGCTTCACATAAGCCATCGACGATGCGACGCTCACGATGCTGAGCGAAATCCGCCCCGCCAGAAGATCGACCACACCTGCCGTGGCGCCGCGGTACGGCACGTGCAGGATATCAGTGCCGGTCGCGAGCTTGAAAGCTTCGATGATCAAATTCGCCGAACCGCCGTGGCCCGACGACGAATAGCGCAGCTCGCCGGGATGCGCCTTCGCCAACGCGATCAGCTCCCTGACCGACCTTACCGGCAATGACGGATGCACAACGAGGACATTAGACGTCTTCACCATGACCACGATCGGCGTGAGATCGTGGACCGGATCATAGGGCAGATTTTTATGCGAGCTCGGGATGACCGCATAGGCAATGCTCGCTGCGAGCAGCGTATAGCCGTCCGGCGGTGCCTTGGCGACGAGTTCGCTGCCGAGCGCGCCGCCGGCGCCGGGCCGGTTCTCGACAAAGAACTGCGGCCCGAATCGCTCGCTCAATTTCTGCGCGACCATGCGCACGGTGATATCCATGCCGCCCGCGGAAGCGAGGCTGACAACGATCCGCACGGGTTTTGCGGGATAGCTTTGCGCGCCAGCGTGGGGGACCAGAGCGATGAGGCAAACGAATGCGGCGGCGGACGGCGCAAAGACGGTCGAGGGCGACATGCCGCAATTATGCCGGGTTTGGCGCCATGAAAGCGCACAGGCCGCCGCAGCTCAGCTGCCGGTGAAAAAGGCTCAGTCGATCGCCGAATGCACGATGTTCGAGATGATGTCGAGCCGGCGGCTGTGCCACGGGTCGGGAATGCGGCTGTTAGTGAGGTAAGCGAACGAAACGCCGGAGTCCGGATCGGTCCAGCAGTATGAACTGCCGACGCCGCCGTGCCCGTAGGTGCGCGGCGACGCGATCGTGCCCAGCCCCCTGATGGTGTCCGTATTGCCGCGCACGTGTACGCCCAGCCCGCGATGCATCGGCATGTCCATGCCGCCGTCAACCATGTCGCCGGTATGGTTGCGCGTAACATGCTCGATCAGCCGCCGCGAAAAGAGGCGCTTGCCGTTCAGCTTTCCGTAGTTCGCCATCATCTGGTAGAGCGCGACCATCGCGCGCGCGGTGGCAAATCCGCCGCTGCTCGGCACGCCGGCGCGGCGGTAAGGCGCGGTGTTTTCGTCCTTGAGCGGCACCTGGCTGCCGTCGATGGGTTCGTAAATCCCGGCGACGCGCCCGTGCTCCGCATCGGGCAGGCCGACGAACATTTCGCGACCGAGACCCAATGGCTCGATGATGCGCTGGCGCACGAAGTCGCGGTAATCGCCCTTGGTCACTGCCTCGATCAGCACCGCGGCGGTATAGAACGCCGACTTCGCGTGGTAGTGCAGCCGCGAGCCCGGCGTCCATTCGAGCGTGAAGTCGCACACCTCGCGCTTCATCTGCTCGTGGTCGGTCCACGCTGCGGATGAAACCGCCTGGCTCGGAAATCCGGCGCGATGGCTGATGACCTGTGCGAGTGTAATGTCGCCCTTGCCGTGTTTGGCGAACTCAGGAACGTGGTCGGCAATGCGGTCGGCGAAGCGCAGCGCGCCGTCTTCGACCAGCGCCCAGATGGCGGCAGCAGTAATCACCTTGGTATTCGAGAACAGCAGCCATAGCGTGTCGGCCGTGGCCGCTGCCTTGGGACTGGTAGCCGCGCTGCCAAACGATTCATAGAGTGCTAACTGACCGTGCCGCGCCAGCGCGATCTGCGCGCCCGGGTAATGGCCTTCGGCTACGTGCGATTGGATCAATGCGCGCAGGCGCGCGAGCGCGGGCTCGTGAAAGCCCAGCGCGGCGGGACTCGCCGATGCGAGCGGAAAACCGGCAGCGCCGGTTTTGGGAGTGGCGGTCAGATCGTTCATGTCGAATGTCTCCTCGGTGGCGGCAGTTATTCGACGCGCAGGCCGATGTCCTTGATGAGTTTGCCCATCTTGGCGACGTCGGCCCTGATGGCTTCGGTGAACTGCTCCGGCGTGCTGCCCACCATCTCGACGCCGCTTTTCAGAAATTGCTCCTTGATTTCGGGCTTGGCGAGAAATTTCAGGATCTCCTGATTGAGCCGCGCGATGATGGGCCGGGGCGTCTTGTCGCCCACTGCAAAAATGCCCGTCATGCCGATCGATTCGTAACCTGGCAGGCCTGACGCCGCCATCGTCGGCAGGCCCGGTGCCAGCGCGGTAGGCTCCAGGCTTGTCACCGCCAGCGCGCGCAATCGGCCCGCTTTGACCTGCGGCGCGATCAGCCCGGCATCGAAAATCGCCATCTGCACTTCGCCGCCCATCATCGCGGAGATCGCGGGTTGATTGCCCTGATAAGGCACGTGCACGATGTTCACGCCGGCCATCGCTTTGAGCAACTCGGACGCAAGTTGTGTCGTGGAGCCGACGCCAGGCGAAGAATAATTCAGCTTGCCCGGATTGGCCTTGGCGTAGGCGATCAGTTCCTGCACCGACTGCGCCGGCACCGCGGGATGCACGGCAAGGATATTGACTTCGCGCACGATGAGCGAGATCGGCAGAAAATCCTTCACCGGGTCGTATACCGTTTTGCGCAACAACGGCCCGATCCAGAACGCCCCGCCCTGCACGGTGAGCGTATAACCGTCGGGCGGCGCCTTCACCGCGGCCTCGCCGGCGAGCACGCCGGTGCCCTTGTTGTCGATGACGATCTGCTGGCCCAGCGGGCCCGCGATGCCCTGCGCGAGAATGCGCGCGATAAAATCGCTGCCGCCGCCCGCCGCCGCGGTGATGATTTTGATGATGCGGTTGGGATATTCCTGGCCGCACGCAGGCCCCGCGCACAGCGCCAGCGGAACCAGCGCGGCAATTGCCGCCAGCCCGCGCGAAAACTTTATCTCCATGACTCCTCCCTGCAAACTGTTTTTATCGTTTCAAACGCCTTCGAGTATCGGCGTCCCTTTGCATTGCGTGCGATGCATGATGCGCCGCGTCGCGGGGTCGAGCGCATCGCGGCGATGCATCGCGCAGCGGTTGTCCCAGATCAGGATGTCGCCGAGCTTCCATTGATGGTGCCAGGTGAATTCAGGCCGCGTGGCGTGCGCCCACAGCGCATTGAGCAGTTCTTCGGACTCTGCCAGCAGCAAGCCGTTGATATAAGCGTGCGGCCGGCGGCCGAGATACAGCGCGCTGCGCCCGGTTTCCGGATGCTTGCGTATGATCGGATGGCTGGGGCCCGGGCTTGCACAAATGTCCTGCTCGGCCAGGAAACCCGGCCGCAGTTGCCCGCCCGACGTATAACGCTTGTCGTGCTTGATGGTCTTGTGCGCGATCCGGCCGCGCAATGCCTGCGGCAACGTATCCAGCGCCGTATACATATTGGCGAAACCGGTAGCGCCGCCGGTCGGCGGAATTTCCACCGCATAAAGAATGCTGCAACTGGGCGGCACATCGTTAAAGCAGCTGTCGGTGTGCCATACCGCTTCGCCATCGCCGAGGCCGCCGATGGCCACGCCGTTTTCGATCACGTTGGAAATGATCGCGAGTTCCGGGTACTGCTCATCGCGCGGTTTCTGCCCGATATGCACCGGGGCCCCCGGCGTGAGTTCGCCGAAACGGCGGCCGAACGCGAGCAGGTCGGCAACCGTGAGTTGCTGGCCGCGTATCAGCAATACGACGTTGTCCAGAAACGCGGCATGCACTGCTGCGAAAGTAGCGGCATCTAACGCTTTGACATCGCCGCATTCGACCTGCGCGCCGACGGCGGCGCTGACGCGGGTTACATCGATAGGCTTGCCCGCCTGACGGTTGGCATTTGCTGACATTCCCGGCCCCTCGCTCGTGCTTTTATTCCTTACCGCCGCCTGCAGACTTGGCGGCTGCTTTGGCAGCTTCCATGGCCTTATCTTTGTCTTCCTTGCTCATTTCGCCGGCAGGAGCGGGCGCGGCTGCCGGTGCGGGGGCTACCGCCGTGGCGGGAACTTCTGGAGCTGCCGGCTTTGCGGGTTCTTTGCCGCATGCGCTCAAAAAGACTGTCATGACGGCCGCGGTCAGGAGCAAAGGTTTCATGTGTTTTCCCTAAAAGTGAGGTTATGGACAACTGCGTTTATTATTTTCACCGCACTTCTTGTCGGTACGGTTACGCAATCTTACCACTGCGGCACGACCGGCATTCAAAGGTGATCTATCCATGGTGTCGGCCGGTCTGCACTGCGCGGCTTTCGCCTCGCACCGGCCGCGGGTATTATTCGCACCGGACATGAAACCGACCCCGCAAAAAATGCGCCCCGCCCTGCCCGCTTGCTGCCTGGCCCTGTGCCTGGTGCTCGCATGCGCCGGCGCGAGCGCACAGCCTGCGGCGGACGTCGAAACGCTGGAGGCCGCGGCAAAGCGCGGCGACGTTGCCGCGCTCTTCACGCTCGCCGAGAAATACAAGCGCGGCGACGAAGTTGCGCGGGACATTCCGCGGTCCAATCTGCTGTACTGCAAGGCGGCGGCGCGCGGCAATGTCGATGCGCTGCTCGAACTGGGGCTGATTCATGCCTCCGGCCGCGAAATGATGGCCAACGAAGGCGTGGGCGCGCTGTTGATCAACATGGCGGCCGAGCGCGGCAGCGAGCGCGCGAAGGAAATTCTTCCCTACATCAGCCGCGGGGTCGGCAGCGCTGTCCCCGCGTGCCTGAGCGAAGAAATCGCCATCGCCGCGCAGACTGCGGCGGCGGCGGTGCCGGCAGTCAGAAAAGACATCGAACTCATGGTCCAGCAATGGGCGCCGCAGTATGCGATCGACCCCAACCTCGTGATGGCGCTGATCTCGGTCGAATCGCAGTTCGACGCAAAGGCGGTGTCGCCCAAGAACGCGCAGGGATTGATGCAGCTCATACCGGCCACGGCCGAGCGCTTCGGCGTGACGAACGCGTTCAACCCGGTGCAGAACCTGAAGGGCGGGCTCGCTTATCTGCGCTGGCTGATGGCTTATTTCAAAGGCGAAGTGCCGCTGGTGCTCGCCGCCTACAATGCCGGCGAAATGGCCGTCGAAAGGTACCGCGGCATCCCGCCGTACTCTGAAACGCGCAATTACGTGAAACAAATCACCAGCGTGTACAAAAACACGACCCACCCCTATCTCGCCGAGATCGTCGCTCCGTCCCCGGTGTTCGCGCAAATGAAGCGTTAGGAGTGCGGGGTGAAGGGTTGTAGTGAACCGCCGTGGGCAAGCATTGCTCTCTCCTCACCGACTACTCCGCCTTGATGCCCCCGGTTTTCACGACCTTGGTCCATTTGGCGATTTCATCCGCGACGAATTTGGCGAATTGCTGAGGAGAGCTGCCGATAACATCGGCGCCTTCGGTGGCGAAGCGTTGCTTGACCACCGGGTCCTGCAGGGTCTTGGCGGCTTCAGCATGCAGGCGTGCGATGATGGCCGGCGGCGTAGCTCGCGGCGCGTGTATGCCGAACCACGCCACCGCGACCACGCCCGGAACGCCCGCTTCCTCCATGACCGGCACATCGGGAAATGCAGGCGAGCGTTTCTCGCTCGTCAGCGCGAGCAGGCGCAGTCGCCCGCTCTTGATGTGCGGGACCGCCGACTGCAACGTGGGAAACATCAACTGGAAATGGCCGCCCAGCAAATCGGTGAACGCAGGGCCCGCGCCTTTGTAGGGAATATGCACGATCTCGATGTTCGCGGCGATCTTAAGCAGTTCGCCTGCCATGTGCACGGGCGTGCCCACGCCGCCCGAGCCGAAGTTCAAACCGCCCGGCTTGGACTTCGCCAGCGCAACCAGTTCTTTGACCGAGTTGGCGGGCACCGCGGGATGGATCACCAATGCGCCCGGCACGCCCGTAATTTGCGTGACTGGCTGAAAATCCCGCAGCGCGTCGTAGGGCAGCTTGCCGTACAGCCCCGGCACAATGCCGAACGTCGTATCGCTCATGAGCAGCGTGTAGCCGTCGGGCGTCGCTTTGGCCACAAGATCGGTGCCTATCGTCGAGCCCGCACCGGGACGGTTATCGATCACCACCTGCCGGCCGAGGTTTTCCGACAGCCGG
>Ga0114966_10002878_pt1 | contig 15274 bp, 15 predicted proteins | sample M_130207_XF_Meta_FD_87029 | JGI IMG/M metagenome (GOLD analysis project Ga0114966, IMG submission 87029) | Freshwater microbial communities from Lake Montjoie, Canada to study carbon cycling - M_130207_XF_MetaG | ecosystem: Environmental > Aquatic > Freshwater > Lake | place: Lake Montjoie... | reverse complement strand
CGGGTGGTGCCCTTCGAGGTTCCCGGGCTGGGCAACCGCACCTACATCGCGGTCACAGGCACGTCGGCGCTCCTCGTCGACCCACCTCGCGATGTCGACTCACTGCTGGGGTTCATCCGCGACAGTGGGTGGGCCGTTTCGCACGTCCTCGACACCCACGTGCACAACGACTACGTCAGCGGCGGGCTCGCAGCAGCCCGCCTCAGCGACGCCGAGTACGTCATTCCTGCGGGCGGGGGCGTTACCTGCCCGGCACGACTGATCCGCGACGGCGAGCTTCTGGAGGTGGGGGCCGCGCAGGTGCGTGCCGTGCACACTCCCGGGCACACGCCGCACCACATGTCGTACCTGTTCAGCGTCGACGGCGTCGACATCGCGCTCTTCAGCGGCGGCGGCCTGCTCTACTCGGGAGTGGGACGCACCGACCTGTTCGGGGCCGACCACACTGAGGGGCTCGCTCACGCGCAGTGGCGCTCGGCCCACAGGCTCGGCCTCGTGTCCCGCGACAATGTGACTGTGCTGCCCACTCACGGCTTCGGCTCCTTCTGCTCGGTCGGTGACGCCGTAGTGGGCGAGCGCACGCTGGCTGGCCTCCAGCACACCAACCCCGTCTTTCTCGAGGACGAGGAGACCTTTGTCCGGCACCTGCTCGAGCATCAGGGCCCGCACCCCGACTACTTCCATCGCATGGGAGAGCTGAATCGAGCTGGAACCCCGACGCAGCCTCCACCTGTTCCACCGATCGCCACCGTGGCCGAGACCGCCCAGCGCGCGGCGTCCGGCGAGTGGGTACTCGACCTGCGGCACCGCCACGCCTTTGCCGACGGCCACCTACCCCGAACTCTCTCGTTCGACGCAGCGGGCGCGTATGTGACCTATGTCGGCTGGCTGATTCCGTGGGGTGCCGACCTGCACCTGGTGGTTCCTGACGAAGCAACCCTGCACACCGCCGTGATCGAACTCGGCCGCATCGGCATCGACAGCGTGCGCTCTGCTGCGCTGTGGCGCGACGGCACCGTCGAGCCCTCGATGCTCGCCACGGTGCGCCATGCCGACGGACGCCGACTTCGTGCCGCGATGGCCAGCGACCCCGAGCTTCGAGTGCTCGATGTGCGGCTCGAGTCAGAGAGCGCGCGAGCACGGCTGGCGGGGCAGCGCGCCATCGCCCTGCACGAACTCGAGGCGAGGCTCGACGAGGTGCGCGAGTGGGCCGACGGACGCGAGGTGTGGGTCTACTGCGGCAGCGGCTTCCGCTCAGCGGTCGCAGCCTCGCTGCTGGAGCGGGTGGGTATCAGCGCGGTGCACGTCGACGGCAGCGTGGTCGAGTCCTAGGGGCGGTCGGGCAGATCGACGAACTCCGGCGGGCGATGAGCCCGCACCTCGTGCGCATCGTCGAGCCAGAGCGACACCTCGACCAGTGAGTGCTGCCCCGTGCAGCCCTGAGACAGCGCTGAGGTACCCCGGTCGGCAGTGAGCACGTTGGGGTTGCCGTGGAGGCACAGCAGGTTGCCGGCTTCGAGGTCGAGGGGGTCGAACCACGCCCCGGTCGGAAGTTGAACCACCCCCGGCCTCACGACGTCGGTGACCTGGGCGCCGGCGAGGCAGGAGCCTCGGTCGTTGCGCACCAGCACGATGTCGCCGTCAGACACCCCGCGCGACGAGGCATCCTCCGGATGAATGCGCAGCGTCTCTCGACCCGATGTCTTCATCGACTGCGACACGGGACCCATATCGAGTTGGCTGTGCAGCCGTCCCGCAGGCTGACTGGCGACGAGGTGCAGCGGCCACCACTCCGCCAGCGACGCGCCCAGCCACTCACGTGGTTCGAGCCAGGTTGGGTGCGGCGGGCAGTCGGGGTACCCGAATGAGGCGATGCGGGCCGAGTAGAGCTCGATGCGACCGCTGGGGGTGCGCAGCGGATGTGCCACGGGATCAACTCGGAAGTCAGACAGCAGCACGGTGTGCAGCGGGCGGGTCGGAAGTTCAACGCTGCCCTCCTTCCAGAACTCGTCAAAGGACGGCAGGTCCCACTGATGCCGGGCACACAGGCCGCTCAGGTCGGCGTAGAGCGCCCGGATCCACCCGTCTTCGTCACGTCCGAGAGTGAACGGTTCGGGGGCTCCGCGCAGTCGGGCGGTGAGGTCCGCGAACACGTCGTAGTCGTCGCGCGACTGGGCAGGTCGAGGCACCACCGCGTGCATGGCGTGCAGCCACCGGTCGCTGACGTTGCCGCCGAGGTCGTTCCGCTCGAGCGAGGTCGTGCTCGGAATCACGATGTCGGCGTGCTTGGCCGATGCTGTCCACCACGGCTCGTGCACCACGATTGTGTCGGGCAGCGCCCAGGCTTCCCTGAGGGCGCCGAGGTCCTGATGGTGGTGGAAGGGGTTACCGCCACACCAGTACACGAGCCGAATGTCGGGGTAGGTGAGACGTTCACCGTCGTAGTCGTACTGGGCGCCCGGGTTGCGGAGCATGTCGGCCGCGCGGGCGACCGGAATCAGCGTGTGTACCGGATTGGCCCCCTGCGGGAGCGCTGGGATTCCTGTCAGCACCTCGGTCATGCCCACCGATGCCATCGAGCCGTACCCATGACCAAACCCCCCGCCCGGAAGGCCGATCTGCCCCAGTACCGCAGCCAGCGCAACACCGGCCCACACAGGCTGCTCCCCGTGCTCGGCCCTCTGCAGCGACCAGCTGGTTTGCACCAGCACCCGCCGACCGGGCAGTGACAGCGCGAGCGAGCGCAGGTCGGCGGCGGGCAGCCCGCTGATCTCAGCGGCCCACTCGGCGTCCTTCGGTACGCCGTCGTCGACGCCGAGGAGGTACTTCTCCAGCAGCCGCCACCCCTCGCAGTAGCGCTCAAGGAAGTCGGCGTCGTGTAGGCCAGCTACCACCAGCGAGTGGGCCAGCCCGAGCATCACGGCGGTGTCGGTAGCCGGCCGAAGCGGCCACCAGCGGGCCGGCACCGGAAGGTCGTCGCGCAGCGGCGATATCAGGTGAAACTCAACCCCTCGCGCCCGCAGTGCCTCGAGGCGGCCCAGCGCCACGTGGTCGGTGGCACCACCGGGGGCGACACTTGAATTTCTGGCCGCGATGCCGCCGAAGGCGAGCACGACGTCGGTGTGGTCGGCGATGCTCTGCCAGGTGGTAGCCCGCTGCACCAGCTCGCTGACGTCGACGCCCAGTACATGCGGCACTATCACCGCGCTCGCGCCAATGCTGTAGGTGTTCACCGAGCGCACATAGCCACCCAGCAGGTTCAGGAAACGATGCAGCTGGCTCGGAGCGTGATGAAACCGGCCCGCGCTGGCCCATCCGTACGAGCCGCCGAACACCGACTCGGCGCCGTGCTGCGAGTACACCCGCCCTAGCTCGCCGGCCAGCAGGTCGAGCAGCTCGTCCCACTCGACCTCCACGAAGGGGTCGACTCCGCGCGCCCGCGAGGGTCCGGGCCCGTGCTCGAGCCAGCCCCGCCGCACCGCGGGTCGCAGGATTCGCGCCGGGTGCACCGCGGGACCCGCCACATTGCCAATCAGCGGCGCGTATCCCGAGTCGAGGGGGTGAGATGCCACCTCCACGGCACCATCGACCAGCCGGGCCCGAAAGGCCCCACCGTGCGAGCTGTGGTTGAGCCACGACGACGTCATGGTCACACTCTCCCTCGCCGCAGGGGTCTACGAGGGCGCTTTGACCCGACGGGACATACTCTCCCGCTCACTCTGTCCTACGCACACGTGGTTAGGCGACGAACTGAGGCATACCGTCTGAGAGTCATCGATGTGACCTGTCACACACTCGGCTCCCTGTAGGAGTAGCGAACGTGTCAGGACACACCCGTAGCGCGACGCGAGCTAGGTCCAGTCGGACCGGTGAGGTCGCCGAAACCGAGGAGAGCACCACATGCGCGTCGGAGACAAGGACATCCTCATCCCGACCTCAATGGTCGGAAACTACCCCAACCCCCGCTGGTGGGACGCCGCACCGGCACGCGACTGGCACGGAGACCAGGAGCCGCCGGACGCCTTCATCCGTGAGGCGCTCGAAGACGCGATGCAGGCTATCGCCCACGACCAGGAGAGCGCCGGACTCGACATCATCTCCGACGGTCGACTGCACGGCGACAACTACGCCGACGCCGCCGTCTACTACTACATGCGTCGCCTCGGATACGACCTCAAGGGCGGCCACCTCGGCTTTCCGATCTACAGCCGCCTTCACGCGGGCACCGTCACGCAGGAGATCAAGCGTCGCGGCGGAATCATGGTCGAGCAGGCTCGTGCGCTGAAGAAGGCCACCAACAAGCCCACCAAGGTTCAGTACACGGGCGTCCAGGTGCTCGCCCAGTGCACCAACGACCTGTTCTACGACAACCCCCGCGACCGCGCGATGGCCATGGCCGCCGCAATCAACGAGGACATCCTCGAGGTCGACGCCATGGGCGTCGACTTCATTCAGCTCGACGAGTTCACCTGGCCCTACTTTTACGAGGACTGGGCAATCGAGGCCTTCAACCGCGCGGTTCAGGGCGTCAAGAACGCTCAGATCATCGTGCACGTCTGCTGGGGAAACTGGGGCGGCACGCCGGCCTACTACCCCGACGAGACCGCTGAGTCAGGCGAGATCTTCGACCTCACCCAGCGCAAGGGTGCGGCACCGTCGGCCACCGCCTCGGTGATCCCCAAGTCGTACGAGGCGAACTTCAACGTTCTCAACCTTGAGAACTGCGGCCGCCGCTCCGACGACCTGTCGGGCCTCGACGTGCTGAAGGCCAACCCGCTGCCCGACAACGTCATGTTCTGGGCCGGTGTCATCGACGTGAAGTCGACGATCACCGAGACCGCCGAGGAGGTCTGCGACCGCATCATGCGCCTGACGGAGTACGTGCCGCCGGAGCGCCTAGGCGTCACGACCGACTGCGGTCTGATCCTGCTCCAGCGCTACATCGCCATCGACAAGCTGCACGCACTCGCGGCCGGCACGGAGATGGCTCGCAAGAAGCTCGGCGGCTGATCAACGGTGGCCGTATGGCTGCTTCGGTGCCCCGACTGTGAGCACCGATTCCAGTCCCTGGTCATGGACGGCACGCGCACTCCCACCGTGTGGGTGTGCGGCTCGTGCGGCAGCAGGGACGCGCTGGCGGAGGGAACGGTCGAGGGTGGACCGTTCTCCTCGGCCAGCGCGGGTAGCAGCTGCGGCTGCGGGTGCGGCTGACAGGTCGCCCCGAACTGCACCAACCTGTGGCGGGTATCCAGTGGATGCCCGCCACAGGCATGCTTGGTGCAGTTAGGCCGTCTGGTAGAGCGTCAGGTCGGCGAGGTGCTCCTCGGGGGCCGTTGTGAAGCCGCCCTCAACTCCGCTGAGAGCGGGCATCAGGCGATCGGCCACGAAAGTTTCGAAGGCCTGCCTCGACTCCCAGATCGCGCTGATGACCCATCCGCCGTCGCACGGCCCGGCCGCGCTCGAGAGTTGACCGGCCGGGAGCAGGCCGTCGGGGTGCACTGCACCGAGAACCACCGCGTACTGCTCGGCTGTTCCTGCGGGATAGAAGTGGGTCATCAGGAATGGCATCGAACCTCCAGAGGGTGGTGAGAGTCTGTGGCCCTGTCTACCAGACGTGTGACTTGGTGCCACGATCCCCGACGAGTCTTGGGCGTGGCACAGTGTGCGTATGCGAGCACTGGTGCAGCGCGTGAGTCGGGCGTCGGTCACTGTGAACGACGAGGTCGTCGGCGCGATCGGACCGGGGTTGTGCGTGCTGGTCGGAGTGACACACAGCGACACGCTGACCGAGGCCCACCGGCTGGCCGCCAAGGTATGGACCCTGCGGTGCTTCGACGACGACGCCGGCGCCATGAACCTCTCGGCCGCCGACGTGGGCGGCCAGGTGCTCGTGGTGAGCCAGTTCACGCTCTACGGTGACATGGTCAAGGGCCGCCGACCCTCATACATGTCGGCGGCTCGGCCCGAGCAGGCAGAGCCCCTTGTTGACGCAGTGGTGCTCGAGCTGCGCGCCCTGGGAGCCGACGTTCAGACAGGCCGCTTTCGCACGACCATGCAGGTCGAGCTCGTCAACGACGGCCCGGTCACCCTCAGCCTCGAGGTGAATGCCCAGGAGTGAGCTGAGCCAGCGCGCGCTCAGCCCTTGACGTAGACGTGCACGAGCTCGCGCTCGCTGCGAGTGGGCTCGCCCGCGATCAGGTGCGACGCGTGGTCGCGGAAGGCCACGAACAGCTCAGCGCCGTAGACCTCGTGGGCCTCACCGCCTGACTCGAACAGCCCGATGCCCCGGATAAGTCCGGCCTCAGGGTCTCCCGTGATGAGGATGAGGTCCTCGGTGGGGTTCACCTCACCAAAGCGATCGGCGAACTCGATGTAGGAGTCGATGAGCTCGTCGTATTTTCCGGGCAGGGCAATCATCGTGTATTCGACGATGGACGGCATGAGTGTGACTCCTCGTGGTGGACGTTGACGGCGACTCGCATCGTACGCCACGGGCTCACGCCCCTCCGCATGCGTCGGCGCCACGATGGATGCGCATGCGAGAAGAGGCCAGGTGGGGTCGGCCGACTCGGCGCGCGCAGTGACGAAACGAATCGCGAGGTGGGGGGAGTTGGTAACACAGCGCGCATTTTCCGACTCTCGCTCACCTCCTTCGCTCAACAGGGGGCAGACTTATCCCGTGATCCCTCCGCACGCCGAGCAGATGTCGCCACCCGTCGTGGTGGGCGGGTGCTTCGCGCTCGGGGTGCCGCTCCACAGGCCCACCGCCCCACCCTTCGTTGCACCCGGCGACGCGATGCTCGTGAACGCATCCTCGGCGATCTTCGTTGCCGTCACAGCACTGGCCCCACCCACCGTGTGGGTTCCCTCCTTCATCTGCAGCTCGGTGCCCGAGTCCGTGCGAGCGACCGGGGCGCTCGTGCGCTTTTACGCGATCGACGACCGACTCACACCCGACCGCGGTGCATGGGTTGACGAGGTCGCCAAAGACGACCTCGTGGTCATCGTCGACTTGTTCGGTTTCCCCGGAGACCGCGCGGTGGCCGATGCGGTTCGCGCCCGAGGGGCACTGGTGCTCGAGGACGCGTCGCAGGCGTTGCTGTCGTCACACGCGGGCGCGCTCGGAGACGTTGTGGTGTTCAGCCCGCGCAAATACGTGGGGGTTCCCGATGGCGGCGTACTGTCGGTGCGCACCGAGGGGCTTCGCCTCTCGGTTCCGCCGCTGGTGCCGCCCCCGACCCCTTGGTGGGACTCTGCACACGCGGCGGTTCAGGGGCGTGCGGCCTTCGACGCGCACGGCGGTGAGCGCGAATGGTTCTCCCACTTCCAGCAGGCAGAGCTGGAGGCACCTGTCGGAGCGGTGGCGATGAGCGACGACTCTCGCGACCTGCTGTTCACCGCCTTCGACTACACCGCCATCGGCGCGACCCGACGCACCAACTTCGCACGGCTACTGCACCGGCTCAGAGACCTCGCGCTGTTCAAGGCCCTTGACGACGCCACCGTGCCGCTGGGGTTTCCGATCTGCGTCGACGATCGCGAGTCAGTGATCGACCGGCTGCGTCCCCACGACATCTACCCGCCCGTGCACTGGCCGCTAGAAGGAGTGGTGCCCGACTCGTTCAGGCAGTCACATGACCTGTCGCGCCGAATCCTCACCCTGCCGTGCGACCAGCGCTACGGCCTCGCCACCATGGACCACATGGCCGACATCGTCCTCAGCGGCTGAGGCGACACATGCCACGCATTCGAGACTGGCGGTCGTACTGGAACTCCAAGCCTCAGTCGTTCGAACCAGCCGACCGCGCACGACAGGCGGAATGGACGATCGGTGGTGAGCCACTTCCCGCCGACGACGTCTTCGCCCACGTCGCTGAGATCGTGGCCCGGCTCGAGCTGACCCACGAGTCGCGCCTGCTCGACCTGTGCTGCGGCAACGGGCTCATCACAGAGCTGCTCGCCGACCACTGCGCTGGCGTCGTGGGGGTCGACTTCTCGGAGTACCTGCTGGAAGTCGCCGAGCGCGAGGCGCAGCATCCGAGCGTGCGCTACCAGTGGGGCAATGCCGTGAGCCTCGGCGAGACTAACCCGCCGCTCGACGGAAACTTCGACCGAGTGCTGATGCTGGGAAGCCTCCAGTACTTCTTGCCCGACGATCTCGACGGCATCCTGGCCGGGCTCGTCACCCTCGTGGCCCCCGGCGCAGTGATTCTGCTACGCGACATTCCTCACCGTCGACGCAAGTGGCACTTCTACCGAACGGGTCGACAGCGCCTCACCCATCTGTGGAACTCCATTGGCGGCCAGGACGCCCTGGGCACCTGGTGGGAGGCCGAGTGGATAGAGAGCCGGGCCCGCTCGATGGGGTGGAGCGCGAGCTTCCTCGTCAGCGCCGACCCCGACTCGGCCCGCTATCGCTTCGACGCCCAACTGCGCGTGCCCACGCTCAACTCGAGTGACGCCGTGAGCTTCGAGGCCGATGTCGAGCACTGGCGCGCACGTGAGCGCTGAACACCGGTGACAGCCTCGCTCGGCTACGGAGACCCCGCGTACGCCGCGTCCCTCAACGAATTTGGGACGCCGCGGGAACTTCCGCACTCGGGGGCATGGATCCTCGAGCGGGAGGTTCCCCGCTCCGAAGCGCTTGACGCCACCGGCTGCTACCCACTGTTTTCCTGTCGGAGTTGGTCCGGCGTCTCGGCCGATATCGATACTCTGCGGGGCCACCTGCTCAGCCTCGTCATTGTGACCGACCCGTTCGCCCCCGAGGCCCCCGAAGCGCTCGCCGCCGCTGGTGCGGATGTGCTGAGGCCGTTCAAGGACCACCAGATCATCGATCTGACCCTCCCGATGGACCGCATCGGCCAGCGCTCGCGTCGACGCTCGGCCGCCCGGGCGCTGCGCCGCCTCGAGGTCGCCGTCAACACGCCCACGCCCACACTAGCCGCGCAGTGGGTCGAGCTCTACGCCCGGCTCGTCACGCGTTACCAGATTCGCGGGATCTCGGCGTTTTCGCCGGCCTCGTTAATGGCCCAGCTCGAGGTACCCGGCGCCGCGCTGCTCACCGCGTCGCGCGACGACACTTTGCTCGCCGCGCAGGTGTGCCTGCCGCAGGGCGACGCCGTGCACTGCCACCTGGCCGCATCGACCGACGAGGGCTACGAGGCCGGAGCGCCAGCCGCACTCGACCTGCTGGCTATCGAGCACTACCGCGACTCCCACCACTGGCTCGACCTCGGGGGCGGGGCCGGAATCGAACCAGACCCCACCGACGGGCTGTCGCGCTACAAGGCGAGTTGGGCCACCGAGGCACGCCCCACGTGGCTCGCCGGGTTCATCCTTGACGCGGAAGGTTACGCCGCGACCGTCGACGCCAGCGGTTCTGGCAGCAGCACCTACTTCCCCGCCTACCGCGCCGGAGAGTTCAGAGCCGGTATCCGGGCCTAACCCAGGAGCCGTGGTGGCAGTTCACCCCGCGCCGATCACACGCTCCTACCTTCGCCGTCAGATAGCCTTCCACGGATTAACGAGGGCTATGCCCGTGTGCCTGAAGGCTTTGACGTTGCGGGTGGCCAACGTCGCGTTGTGGACACGGCAGATAGCGGCAATCTGCGCATCGAACCCGTCAATCGGAAATCCCCGCTGGTCGCGGTGATGAACAACCGTGGCGTAGGCAGCCGATGCGTCGCGGTCAAAGGGCAGAACATGATCGGCGAACGAGCTGAAGACGTCGACTGCTACCGACCGAAGCATGTCCTGGCGTTGGCCCTCGGGGAGCCGTTCGATGCCGTAGAGGACCTCGGCCACGGTGATCGACGTCGTAAACAACTCTGCCGCGCGCTGTCCGAGCATCCAATCGCGCACCACAACTGACGGAGACGCCTTCATGAGTTCGGAGACAACGTTGGTGTCGACGACAATCATGCCGACAGATTCGCCGCCCGCACACGCGTCGCGCGAGTCGGAACCTCGAGATCGACGCCTCCAAGACCGCCTAAGCGTCGCATCAGGACGACGAGCATGCCCGGATTCTCTCCCGGCTCTGTGACGGCGTCGACCAGAATGGCGCGGATCTCAGCCTCCATCGAACGACCGTGGGAGGCGGCCCGCATTCGGAGGCGCTCCTTGACGACATCATCGAGGTTCCTGACACTCACAGCGGCCATGAGCCACCCCCAATCTGCCATCAATGCTAGCAGTTTCATACCCCTACCACCTGACAGCGAGAAGTCTGGGGACAACGTCCATCAGACAGCCACGACGAGTCCGGGTTCACATGCGGGGACAGGTTCGAGCACCACTTCTACCCGACCGAAGGCAGAACCCTGGGCCACCCGCCATGGCCGTCAAGGCACCTGCCCTGACCTGCGGCACTACTAGGGCCGACGCCCGGACTTGAACCGGGAACCCCCTGTTTACAAGACAGGTGCGCTGCCAATTGCGCCACGCCGGCGAGCGTGAGAAGAACGAGTGCCAGCCTACCGAGCGGGTGTCACGAGCTGAGCGCTGCCAGTCTCCTGCGCAGCAGGTCGAGCGCGAGGGTGTCGCCCTCTGCCGTGACACCGTGATCGCCCGGCCGACCCCACAGTCGCAGCAGCAGCCCCGACGCCGGCCCTCCGAGCACCGCCTGCGCGTCGGCCGACCCCGAGGTCACGAACACCACCGTCGGATGTAGCGAGACAGTCCAGGCATGACCATCGGTCGCGACGGCCACCGTGTGGCCCTCGGCCTCGGGCTGCTCGTCGTCGTCCCACGGAATCGTGAGCCAGCTGAGCATTTCATCGATGCCGTCGGAAGCAAGGTCGGCATCGATGGGCCGAGCACCCTCGGGCCCGCTAACCGCACTCTCGGCGTCCCACCGGTGCACCGCCGTCTCCTGCGCCATGCGGCGGTGCCAGAAGCCGGCGGTCTGCTCGGCCGGCCACCAGGTCCACGCGGGCGAGTTGGCGTCGCGCGCGCTGAGCCGGTCGCGCAGCCGCGCGTACTCGTGGCGCAGAACTTCGCGCACGTCGGCGTCCTTGGCCACGTCTCCCCACGATCCGCTCTTCAACTCGGGCGCCGAACCCATGTCGAAGGCCGCCACCTTGTGCCGGTACACGCCGACGAGGTGCGACAGCAGGTGGTTCACCGTCCACTCGGGACACCCCGGAACCGGGAGGGACAGGTCGGTCGCGGCCGCGAGCGTCGCGTCGAGGTCGGCGTCGAGGTGCGCAAGGTACTGCCCGGTCGTAAGGCGGGTGGCGTCGATGCTCGGCTGGTCGCTCATGGAACTCGCAGAATACTCACCGCGAAGTCGGCGTCGTTGGCCCAGGGCCGGAGGTCCCAGGTGGCGAACCGGTGCTCGAGGGTGAGGCCCGCTGCCACCACGTTCTCGTCGAACACCGCGACGTCGAGCCGCTCGGTGTGGAAGCCCACCACGATGAACCCGTCGGCGCGCACCTGCCGTCGTACCGACGAGAGCACCTGTGTCTCGGTTTCAGGTGCGACGAAAGCAATAACGTTGCCAGCCAGCACAGCGGCGTCGAAGGGCTCCGGCTCTCCCAGCGCGACGAGGTCGAGGGTCGCAAGGTCGGCGACCAGCCACGTGGGGCCCGGGTGATCAGCGCGCGCCGCCTCGATCAGAACGGGGTCGACGTCGACACCCACCACCCGGTGGCCCAGCGCATGCAGAACGGCCGACGTGCGGCCGGGGCCACAGCCCGCGTCGAGGATGCGTGAGCCAGGGGCCACCATTGCGTTGACGAGACGCGCCTCCCCTGCAAGGTCGGCCCCTTCCGCGGCGAGGTCGCGCATCCGTTCGACGTACCACTGCGAGTGGTTGTCGTCGGTGTCGGCAAACCAGCGGATATCGCTCACGTGCCGCTCCGGGTGGCTCGGTACACCACGGCCACGTACGACAGGGGGAACGTGTCTCGCCCAATGCTGGCCGCGTGGGCCTCGGCGATGGAACGAACGGCGTCGAGCACCTCTGCCGAGTCGGGGCTGAGTCGCACGTACGAGTAGGTGTCAACAAGCCTCACCAGAGAATCGGCACTCATCGTCACGTCGTGCCTGAACTCCGCGCGCTCGGGCGCACTCCACCGCGGCCCGAGCACGATGGGGGTCGCCTCGTCAGGAGCCTCCTTTCGCACCGCTGCTCGCATCGTGCTCTCTCCACCAATGAGGGCATCGACCTCACGCATCCAGCCTTCATCGACCATTCGGACGTTCCAGAGAAGACCCACCCCACCTTCGGGTCGCACCACGCGGGCAAACTCCTCGGCCGCAACTGCATGGTCAAGCCAGTGCCACGCCTGCGCCACCAGCACGGCGTCGACGCATGCGTCGTCGAGCGGCATTGACTCTGCGGCGCTGTGGTGACGATGTGCCACCGGAACCCGTCGCTCAAGCTCGAGCAGCATCGCGGCGTCGGGCTCAACCGCGTGCACCTCGAGCCCACGCGCCACGAGCGTTGCGGTAAGGGAACCCGTGCCCGCGCCCACATCAGCAACCCTCGCCACCGCACCGCGTGCCGCCCCCAGCGCCCACGACACAGCGTCGTCGGGGTAGCCGGGACGGTGCTCCGCATAGGCCGACGCCGCCGCCCCGAAGGAGGTCCGCCGGTCGTCGAACGTGGGCCCGGACATGAACACCACGCTACTGGTCAGTCCCCGGCCCGGTGCCGCCCCGTGGCCCCGCCCCCCAGCCCGCTCATCCATAGGAAAGCGTCACACCCGGGGGGGCGGTGTGACGCTTTCATATGGATGAGCGAGTCAGTCTGAGGCTGCGCGGTCGTTCCGGGAATCGGCGCTCGGCCATCGGCGCGGCACAGCACGGCTCCCGCAGGCCGGAGGTCTTTCACGTACAGTCGGCCTGTGCCGCCCACCCCGCTCCTCGCCGAAGCGTCCCTCAATGGCGACTGGAAGTCGCTCTTCTTCATCGTTCTGGTAGCTGCGGCGATTCCACTCCTGGTCGGGCTACTCAACATTCGGGTTGCCGAGGTGGTGTTCCTGATCGTCGGCGGCATCATCCTCGGCCCCGAGGTGCTGCACCTAGCCACGATCACCGACGCCATCACCCTCATGAGCGAGCTCGGGCTCGGCTTCCTGTTCTTCTTCGCCGGCTACGAGCTTGACCGAGCCGTACTGCGCGGCCAGACCGGCGGGCTCGCCCTCGTCGGCTGGGTGGTCTCCGTGGGCCTCGCCATCGTCGCCGTCACCCTGCTCGTCAGTGACGGCATCATTCAGGACGCGCTCGGGGTGGCCATCGCCCTCACCAGCACAGCCCTCGGCACGCTGCTGCCAGTGATCCGCGACAACGGTCTGCTCGACACGGTGTTCGGCCGCAACTTCATGGCCGCCGGAGCCATCGGCGAGTTCGGGCCCATCGTGGCTATCGCCGTCCTGCTCGGCAGCAGGTCGTCGTGGCTCGCATTCCTGGTGCTTCTCGCCTTCCTGGTACTGGCCGTTTTAGTTGCGATCATTCCCCGCGGCCTCCTCACCCCCCAGGTCATCGCCATCATCGAGCGAGGGCACTCCACCAGCGCGCAGACGGCAGTGCGCATCGTGGTGCTTCTGCTGGTGGGCCTACTCACCCTGGCCACCAACTTCCAGCTCGACATCGTGCTTGGCGCCTTTGCTGCAGGCATCATCGTGCGCCTCTACGTTCCGCACGGTTCGGTGTCGCCCATCGGGAGCAAGATCGAAGCCGTCGCCTTCGGACTATTTATCCCACTTTTCTTCGTGGTCACCGGGGTGCGGCTCGACATCATCTCGATTCTCGAAAACCCCGGACGGCTCCTGCTCTTCCTCGTGCTGCTCCTGCTCGTGCGCGGCCTACCTCAGATGCTCATCTATCGGAGATCGATCCCGAACGTGCGTGAGCGCGCCGAGTTGAGCCTGTATATCGGCACAGCCCTGCCCATCATCGTGGCGGTCACCACCGTGCAGATGGAGGCGGGCGTGATGCTGCCCGCCAATGGGGCGGCCCTGGTGGGCGCTGGGGCGCTGTCGGTGCTGGTCTTCCCGATCGCTGCCCAGCTGCTCGGGTCGAAGGCTCGCTCAGGCCCGGGCGCGACTGACGCTGATGCCGTACAGGGCGACACCAGCCGCGATGCCAGCGTTGAGTGACTCAGTATCGCGCGTGATCGGGATCGACACGATCTGATCGCACGTCTCCGACACCAGCCGCGACAGCCCCTTGCCCTCGGAACCCACCACCACCACCAGCGGGCCGCACGCCAGCTCGACGTCGAGCGCGGGCAGGTTCACCTCGCCGTCGGAGTCGAGTCCCACCACGAAGCAGCCCGCCTTCTGATAGGCCTGAAGCGCGCGGGTGAGATTGGTGGTGCGAGCCACCGGAATGCGCGCCGCGGCGCCGGCCGAAGTCTTCCAGGCTGCGGCGGTCATGCCTGCGCTGCGACGCTCGGGCACCACCACGCCATGCGCCCCGAAGGCGGCGGCGGAGCGAACGATGGCGCCGAGGTTACGCGGGTCAGTGACCCCATCGAGGGCAACGATGAGGGCCGCCACTCCGGCGTTGGATGCACGCACCAGCAGATCGTCAGCATCGGCGTACTCGTAAGCGGGGATGTTGAGGGCGATTCCCTGGTGGTGGGGTCCCTCGCAGAGGCGGTCGAGTTCGGTGCGAGACGACTCGATAATGGGCACCCCGCGGTTGCCCGCGATGCGCAGCGCCTCGCGGATGCGGTCATCGGCGTCGATGCCGAGCGCCACGTAGAGGGCGGTGACCGGCAGCCGAGCGACCAGCGCGTCGACCACAGAGTTGCGGCCCATCACGAACTCGGTCGACCTCGCCCCGCGTCGAGGACCCCGGGTCGACACCGTGGCCGAGGCCTCAGCCTTTTTGGCCACCTTGTGCGCCTTGTGCTTGGGCCGGTCGACGGCCTTGGGTGTGGGGCCACGACCCTCGAGCATCTGTCGCCGCTGGCCGCCGCTACCCACGGTGGGGCCCTTCTTCGTGCCGGGCTTACGCATCGCACCGCGGCGCTGGGAGTTGCCGGCCATCAGGAACCATCCTCGGGGTTGGGAGCATCCGTCAGGGTGAAGCGTGCGCCCGACGCAGTGTCTTCAATGATGACGCCGGCCGCGCGCAGCGAGTCGCGGATGACATCGGCGGCAGCGAAGTCTCGACGCTCGCGCGCCTCGGCACGCAGCCGTAACTGCTCCGCCACGAGCCGCTCAACCACCGAGCGCGCGACGTCGTCAGATCCTTCGGCACGGTTGGCCCACAGGGGGGCGAGCGGATCGACCCCCAGAACGTCGAGCATTCGTCG
>Ga0114966_10002876_pt1 | contig 15275 bp, 10 predicted proteins | sample M_130207_XF_Meta_FD_87029 | JGI IMG/M metagenome (GOLD analysis project Ga0114966, IMG submission 87029) | Freshwater microbial communities from Lake Montjoie, Canada to study carbon cycling - M_130207_XF_MetaG | ecosystem: Environmental > Aquatic > Freshwater > Lake | place: Lake Montjoie... | reverse complement strand
ATTGGAATAATAGTTTCAATATGCGCCTGTCTCAAATCAGTAAAACCTAACCCGGCAGATGAGCCGCTGAAATTGCTAGATTGGTCGCCAAGGAGTGACCCACCGCCACTAAATGCGGCATATGTATCATTGATACCATTGTATACAGTGAGTGCTTGTATTTGTTTTTTTTGGAGCTCAAATGCTTCATTCATATTGGACTGCGTTACATTGTCATTATTTCCATAAATACCTTCATCGGATTTTAACCAGTCACCATAACCTTTGTTAGTATCATCTTCTTCTAACTTGTGTTTTTCAAACTTTTCATTAAACCAACTGTTGAAATTATTAGGGTCCTTTAATTCTTTTTTTGTTGCAAACATTGTGTCTAAAACTGTTTTGTTACTGTCTTCAAAATAGTCCTTTTTCAAATCTCGTTCATTCTTCTTTTCGGACTTATTTTGAAACTCATAGATACTATAAACACGTTTATAAGCTTTTGAAAAAAAGAGAAAATATTTGGAATCCAGTTGTGACTTGTCTGGATGCATTTTTAAAACGATTTGTTTTGCTGTTTTTAAAGAGGACTCGTCTAAAAATGAAATATTAAATAAATTATACAAGTCATCTAATGTGTAATTGTCTATATTCAAGTCAAGCTCAGATAATGTTGTTTTATGGAAGCTTATATTTTTACCTTGACTTTGGGTCTGATTACTTTGGGTATTACCCTGGGTATAACCTTGATTTTGATTCGGTGTTTCGTGGATTTTTATCCCAGACTTTGGGCATATAGGTGGTCCGTTTTTTTTATTCATCTTGTATAGTTATATACAAAATAAATCTAAATTATTTTCTGTTATTATTACTTTATTATAACATTTATTATAACATTTATTATTACTTTATTATAACATTTATTTATAATCCACAATGGCAATGACCGTCGTCTAAATAAATACGATACACTACTGGAAACGGAATAGAATATATCGGTTCCATATTTCGTGGCTCCTTTGCTGTGTTATTAAATACAAATTCTCTTATAGTTACCAGGCTTGATATTGGTACTGGAATTAACTTGTCAATCTTTGTATGATTACAAATCTGGTTATGATTATGAGAACTGTTTTTATTGTCGTCATTTGTATTTGAATTCTTGTGTAAGTAGCTATCAATATAAAGCCCCTGTATATCCTTGCATCCAAAATGATGCGACACACGATTATACAAGTCCAACATAGTCTCATCTTTATAAATAAATATAAAGGTGCTATAGCCGCACAACTTGGTAATTTCAAATATATACATACGACCTGGTGATTCTATAATATATTCATTCAGTTTCCCGTGAAAAACGGATGGCGATACAATAATATTTTCAGACATTTTTAAACTTAGTTATAAAGTAATTATAAAAAAGTCTTTAATAGGTTTTATATAATATACTTCCCATGAAAAAAGGAAAACTTCCTTCATTTTAATTAATTAATTTTTAAATAAACAAACAATTCTTATAATAATCTACAAAATATACAATCTACTATATAATCTATAATTTTAACCCAATACACTTAAGTCCATCCCAGACAGAAGCATCCCCACAACGTAACAATGTCCAAACGGAACACTCAAATCATTTATTTTTTCCTTTATTAACTCTTCAGTCAACTTCAAACAAGTCACACTCTTATCTTCATTTCTAGGACCATCAAAGTCAAATATAGTTATATTTTCACCTTCATCCAACATCCTCTTCCAATATAAAACCCTCTCTCTATCCTTAATCAAATCATAATACTCCTTACAATACACCTCCTTTCTACTACTAATATAATCCATATCACCTTTATCCTCATACCCCTCAAAACGAGCACAAAGTACCCTCTTTCCCTTACCCTTAGGATACCTCCTCTTAGGTTCCGTTTGAGCCTTCCACCAGTCCTTAACCACCTTCTCATCTAATCCTTCAAATATCTTTCCAGATTGCCACCTACTTTCAAAATTCCAATAACCCTTATATCCTCCCTCAATAGGAGTCATAGGACTAAAATCCCTCCTATCTAAACTTAACTTCGCCTGGGCACTCGTGACATTTAAGTTAAGCGACTCGGGGTCCAACTTAACCCCCCTGGCTCCTCTTAAGTTCATTGAAGCGATGTAAACTTCACCTCTCTTTTTTTCTTCTTTAACAATTTCCTTTAAAACCTCTTCTTTTAAAACCTTCTTTACAACCCTCCTCTTAACAACCTTCTTTTTCTCCTCCTCCTCCTTCTTAATCAAAAGACTATCAGAGGCACTCATCTTAACTTTATTACTATCTATATCTTAACTGTATGTTTATAACAAATATTATATTAAAAATTATACATCTACAATACATCAAAAAATATATTTCAATTTTTTTACCAATAAATAAAAACAAAAAAACATATTAATTTTATTTTTATATTTATTGTTATTTTGACTTTATTTGGAAGCGTCTTTAAGACTGTTCGTCATCTAACGCAAGATGCTTGCGAATCAGACCTGGTGTAATCCGATGGTTTCGGTAGCGAATTGCTGTTGTTAAATTGGTTTCATCTACTAATAACCCGCTTTCACGTAAATAGTTAAATACCTCTAAATTTTCACTTAATATAACATCATTTCCAATTTCAATTAAATCGTATTTATTGCCACTGTAGTTATTATTGCTATTATTGCTATTATTGCTATTATTAATTAATTCCCTTAATTCCTTTAAAGTAACACCAAAATGTGCTTCAATAAACAGGAAAACTTCTATACTTACTGAGTTTACAAGACATTTTCTAAATAACTCATAAAGATAATTGCTGTCAATATTTTGTTTAAATAAATGGCTATAATTAACTAGTAACTCTTTTAAATTATTTATGTTTTTAATTGCATGAATTGCTAAGTTTGCCGGGTCCTTTTCATTATTAATATAATATTCCAAAAATATCTTAAATATATCTAGTGATGCTTGCTCGCAAATAATATCGTCACGTGCATAATTAATTAACCTATCATTTTTAATAAATAGCATCCTAAATATATCTGGGTCACCATTATCAATTGCTGCATATATTAAATTCGTTGTAATTGGTAAGCCGATTGTAATACAACGATTTATCATTTCAATATGGCCATTTGAAACCGCATAATGAAGAAGCACCCCTGTATCTAATTTTCCGTCCTTATTAATATAGCCATTATCTCTATCATAAATGTAATCAAATAATTCAGTATATCCATTTACCATACAAGTTACGAGCGCGGTTTCATTGTCTTTTTTTATAAGCGTGCGAACCTGATTTGCGAAGAACGATTTGTCTTTTTCAGGCAATAAAATGGGTGACGAGTTGGGGTTGTAGAGCCAGTATTCTTCTATATTTTTAAGAATTTGAATACGATGGGTCGCTGTGAACCCGAGGACGCAATCCGCGTTTATAATTTCATCCAAATCGGTTTGTGAATGTATGTTAAAATTGTCAATCATTGCTCTTCTATCAAATAAGAATGTTGTCTCATCTGGAAATAATATGTGCCAATTGGTAAAATGTGTAGATGTTATTATATGGTCAGGAAGTGATTCAATGAGATATTCGGTAAAATCTAGAGAATTATTAGTTACTAAGACATCGGTAAAATCGGACATTATATATGATATATTTATATAATTTGAAATATTTACCAATAAAAAATCAATTTTTTAATAATTAATTATTAATTATTAATTATTATACTAAAAATTCATTATATTCATTTATTATTCATTTATACATTTTATATTATACATTTTATATTATACATTTTATATTATACAGGGGTTTTACTCCTTCTCCTTTTCTAGCCCTTTCTCTAGTTCTTTTATTTGTTGTAAAGCTAGCTGTCTTTTTAGGAACCCCGGGGTCAACTTGCGCGTCTTATTTTCTATCGCATAATCAATTAGATGCTCGTTAATCAAGAAACCATTGCTTTGTAAATAGACAAACAATTCAAGGTCATCGTTATATACAACCTGTTTTTTAATATGTCGCGAGCCTGGGCGGAACTGGCACATTGTCTCCAGTAATGTTTTAGTGTCGTCTGGCTTAGTAAAATATGCGTTAACCATTTGCACTATTTCCGCGCCACACGTTTCACTTATACACTCCTCTAATAATTCGGTGCCATTTATGCTTGTCATGTCGGTGCCACTTCTTAGTAACAAGTATTCAAGATTGGCCTTATTATGTATTGTCTTAAATACATAATTCTTAAACATATCATTGTTAATGGCACACCTCAAGAAGTATTCATACATTTCCGGCAGTCCTAATTTAGCTGCCATTTCAAGCGTTTTGGCAGTGAATTTAACCTTATGTTCACGCAGCAAATTAAACATCTCCAAATTCTTCTGTTTTATGGCGGCGTCAAGCACGTCTTTTGATACCGAAAGACCGGCTTCAAGACCTCGTCTTGTAATTTCAATGTGATTATTGGTTACGCCATAATATGGTAACGTATAGTCTGGAAACCGGCCACTATCAAGCCTGTGTAATCCATCTCTCTCTAATAAATAGTCAAAGAGCTCTACATAATTAGATTGAAAGCATCTAACTGGTAAAATTGACTCGGAATCCGAAAATAGCGCCTTAACTTGGTTTCCAAAATGAGAGAAGTCCTTAATTGGCATTTCCAATTGAGATGATTCGGAGTTGTCTAACCAGAAATTATACATATTTTTTAATATTTGTTTTTGAACATCGGGACCAAAATGAAACATAGCATCGGCTTCAATAAGTTTCTTAAAATCTTCCAGTGAATGAAGTTCAAGTGTGTCTACCATCTTACTCTTTAAAAATGGAAATACTGTTTCTTCTGGAAACAAATCACGCCAAGTTTTGAAGTGGCCTGATTCAGTAATAAAGGCGGGCAATAAATCAACGGAATAATCTTCTAATTCTAATGTGCTAGAAATAGAAGTAATAAATTCAGACATGGTTTTTATAAACGAAAAGGGGGTTTTGATAGTAATACTGTAAATTCCTAAGATAAAACAGTTTTTCAATTTTTTTTACACCTTTTTATTTTTATCTTTTTTAAAAAAATAAAAAAGGGTTAAAAGTCCCTTTTTATTTTTATATTAATTAAATTTTTATAAAACATACAATAACAATAATAATAACAATAACAATAAACATTATACAAATAATTACTCCTACATCTACATATTAGAAACCAAACAGTTATCATCCAGCTTTACATAGTCCGGCAATTCGCAATCAAAGAATGTGCATTTTTTAAATTTTGTGTTTTTTATTTTTACATCCGTAAAGTCACACTCATAGAATGTCACCTTGGAGAAGCGGCAGTTTTTAAGAGTCGCATTTTTAAAAATGGCGCTGTTAATTGTAATGTCCTTAACAGTTTCTCCGGTTACCGGGCCTAAAAACTTGACATAAGAATATCTGAGAATAGGACCGCCTTCGTAATTTAAAGCCCACTCATCTATCTCGTCTCGTGGGCAACGACCAAGTGATTCAACATATTCATCTATTTGGACGTCGGTCATATCTTTTAATGGAATTTCTAAGTCCTCTTCTTCATCCAAGTCCTCTTCTTCATCCAAGTCCTCTTCTAAATCATCCAAGTCCTCTTCTTCATCCAAGTCCTCTTCTAAATCCAAGTCCTCTAAATCCAAGTCCTCTAAATCCAAGTCCTCTAAATCCAAGTCCTCTAAATCCAAGTCCTCTTCTTCCAAATTGGGTTGGAGCTCGTAACAATCGGACATTTCGGCAAATTCTTGGTCCGGGTGTAATAACTGGACTTCCAATGAATCCATTAGTTCCTCAAAGAAATCTATTAAATTTCCGCCTCGTTTGTATCGTCCAACTACAGACATTGATACGCTGTAAAGACTTACTCCCTTTGTCTCCACTTCAAACAAGTATAAGTCATTAGCTAGCCTATCTGTTTTTTTGGCTACAGCATCGTCGTAATATATGTGCTCATTCCATTCAATCGGACCCCTGATACAATTCCATCGGGTCAATGTAGTATTAATAAGTTGTTGTAAGGCCTTTTTTGAGCTGAAATTAACATCAACGCTTGAAATGTGTGTGCTCGCTCTTTCTTCTTGGATTCCAATCATTGTCTTTAAATAATAAGTAATTCGTAATAAGTAATAAGTTTTGAAACTAGAAGGTAAATAAAATATATAATCTTCTTTTCACAAGAAAAAAATATTTCAATTTTTTTGTTAATTAATTTTTTTGAAAAATAATGAAATAAAAAATGTGTTCAAAAACACATTTAAGTTTAAATTAAGTTAAGTTGTATATAAATAATAATAATATAGATTTTATAATAGGTTTTTTATAATAATAATATAGATTTTATAATAGGTTTTTTATAATAATAATATAGATTTTTATAATAGGGTTTACTCAGGCTCATGATATTCGGACATGTCAATTGAATCGTACATTTGGGCATACATGTTATTGCGGGTCTTATGGTATTCCCATAAGTTGCATACTCTACATTCCTGTCCCCGAGAACATTCGTACCTATACTCTTCGCAATATTCAAAACATCTTTCCTTACAGTATTGGTGGTTATCTGCGTCAAATACAGGGGTTGTTACTTCGTTGCCACAGCAATGACAATGAGTCTGATAATCAATCGCCTCCTCAATGGTAAGATTGTGCTGTTCCGCGTATTTATATATTTCCCGACGCTGTTCTTCGGAATGTGGACCAAGCAACTCTTCGTCATAATCATATGCGCAGCCTTCGCAAAACAATTGTTCGTTGTATTTGACGCTCTCTTTATATAAGATTTCTGAAAGACATCTTTCGCAACTCACAGTGTAATCTACTTCTAATGCTTCTTCTAATTCTTCTACGACTGCTACTACTGCTTCTTCTACTTCTTCTTCTTCTAACGTTTGGGTGAGTACTTTTGCTGACGCAAATGAAGCAAATAATATTTTTTTGTTGTTCTCATTATATATACATATTTTACACACCAAGCCACACTGCTTGTAAATACAATCGGGACATTCGTATTCAAAATATTGCTCACATTTATCGGAGCAAAACTCGTCGCCAAGATTCCTTATTTGGCCGGCGCAACAATGGCACCCTTGGATGTAATCAAATGTCTCGTTGACGGTCAAATCGTATTTTTTTTGGAACTGGACAAATATGGCATATTGGGCCTCGTTGAATTTGGTATTATTTTTTTTATTAAATTTGTATAATTCATCGTCTATATTGAAGGAATACTTGGGCTTATCAATAAGTATACCACATACGTCTAATGCGCAGACATTGCAATAAAGTGACGATTTGTAACGAAAGCTGTAAATCTCGCATTCTTTAAAGCCACAATGGCAGCAAGTAATGTATTCCATTGGCTCGGAGTCGTCGCAACGACATCTTGTCTTTTCTTGTGCTACTAGTTCGTTTGAGCTTGCGATTGCTAACTCTTCTTCTACAGGGTTTAATCGTAAATAGTCTTCAAATTGTTTCTCTTGGTAAGCTTCGCCTTCAAGCCACTCTCTGGTATTTTGATTCTCGGAACTCATAGTAAATAATAATTTGTTATAAAGTTTTATATAAAGTTTCTAATTTATAATTAGAAGATATTGATATTTAATTATACCTTTTTCAAAATAACGTAAATTAATTTCAATTTTTTTATTTTTTATTAAAATTTATTTTTTTATTAAATTTAATTTTTTAAAAAAATTGAAATACTTTGTATTGTGAATAATCAATGTATAAAATATTATACCCCTCACTTTAAAGATACAATGAATACTACTACTACTGCTGCTACTGCTACTGCTACTGCTACTGCTAATAACGCTAATAACGCTAATAACGCGGCTAGTAACGCGAGTGGCGGCGCACCGGAAACCGTATTTCAGCTCCCTGAAAAAACGAGTTTTACCCTTGAAAACGGAATTAAAATTAAATTTGGTAAGGATACCGACATTGGAGGCAGCTCAATCAATCAGGACGCCTGTTGCGCATTTAAGTTTAAATCAGAAACACTTAACAAATCAGGTTTTGCAATTTGCGTTGCCGACGGACATGGCGACAAGGGTGAAATCTCATCATCCATCGGAATAACCTCTTTACAAAAGTTAATTAGAGACAACGTGGATGAATTGTTTACTGAGCCTATCCAATTCTTAAATAGAGCATTTATTCATATTCACGAGCAAATTAAGATTGGTCTCATTGAACAACTAACAAAAGAAAAATTTGAAGTTGAAGTGAAAATGGAAACTGGCGAAATTTTGAAGCGACGTATGCCTAGTCACGCGTTCACTTCTTTAAAAAGCGGCACCACATTCAGCGTGATTGTTCTCTTGGACAACAAACTGTATATTGCAAATGTTGGAGACAGCACTGGAATTTTGTATTCCGAAAAGCCTGTTTTGAAGCCATCGCATTTAAAGCACGAACTTAACGCATCAGTTTTGCCAAATACTGATAGTCTAGATGAACCTTCAACATATATTGAGCTAACTGGCGACCATTCCCCCGAAAATCCTCAAGAATACATAAGGATGCGCAAAGTTAAATGCTCTGAAGAGAACCCATTATTTGCCGAATTAATGTGCGTTTATAATGAAGAAAAGCCAAAACATATGTGCCCGCACGTGTTTGATATTTCGGCAGAAGGCGTCCCAACTGTAAGACCAGAGGATGGGTCATTCGGTTTCCATTACAAGACTGTCCGCAAGGAAAAGGCGACCTATGTTACCGATAAATATGGCAATGACGCTTTGTCTGTTACGCGCGCTCTAGGTGATTATGCGTTGAGTTACCGGGGTGTTAGTTGCGAGCCCGAAATACGGTCTGTAGATTTGGAGACAATATTCAGTCAAATGAATCCTGAAGAGGCAACTGTCGCTGTCGTATTATGTAGCGATGGTGTATGGGATAACTGGATTTATGACCACGTTGGTAAGTTTATGTTTGATAAGAGTTGCTTGAATGCCCTCGCTACAGATACTGAGAGGGGAGCTGAACGAATTACCAAATCATTTATGTTAAGAAACCAGGCATTTGCTAAGAAGAATTTTGGTTGGAACTCTGACAACGCCACGGGCATTGTTATGTATATTGAAAAAAGATAAAAAATATGTATTCTATTGATTGTTATATTGTATTGATTGTTATATTGTATTGATTGTATTGTTTGTATAAAAAATTTATTTATTTAATTAACTTTAAGATTATAACAATTGTTTTAAATAACAATTGTTTTTTTATTGAATTTATTTATAAGTGTTTAATTTACAAAATTGTATATATTATATAAAATACTCACAGAGGTCTACCAACGATTCAGCCAAGACATTTGACATTTTGATTCCTTCATTGAAGACGCAGATTGCCGAGACAATTGGCTTGACGCCTAGGTCGCTGTTTTTAAGAGCGATTCGCGGTATCATATTTGTCTCGTAATTAGAATTATAACACATTTTACATGTTGCTTCTTCATATTCACCATCGTAGTCAGTGCCATCATTTACGTTTTGGCAGTGGCACCCAATAAGTTGAGACATTTCATTGTGTCTCTTACAGCAAAACTGTAGTGACTGTTCGGCATTCCACTCACTTGGTGCAACCATTCGGTCGCAATCATAGAAATGACATCTTGATTTGTAACGATATGCGTCAAATATAGTCAGTTGTGCTAGCTCTGCGTAATCTGTGAGAATATAAAACTGTTTATCACTTAGAAACTGTATGTTACTTCTTAACAACAAGTGGACTGCCAAAGGCATCTGCTCTCTTTCCTTTGTCTTGAATTTACAGTCAAAGCACAAATCTCTATTAACTCCGTTATCATTTGTACTGTCATAGAGATAATCTAGTGTAAGATTGTTACATTCTTCGCAACGGTTGACTATTTCAATACAGTCACAGCATACCATTCTTGAACGACCTTCAACTTCACATACTGGCTCAGCATAATTAATTTCACCACACGTAACACAGAGGGCCTTGTTTGTATAGTAAGTCTCATAGTTGCTACCCATATTCACTACATCTATATCATTTTGTTCCATATCATTTTGTTCTAATCTTGCGATATCTGCTTCTTGTTCTCTATAGAAGTTTGCCATATCTTCTTCAGTAGCACAATCTTCGCCATCTGATTCAGATTGATAGTCCTCTGGACTTATGAGATAATCTATACGATACATACACTCTTCCAACATTCGCCTTATATATTTTTTTGAGACTTCATCCTTAGACGCATACACTGTGATGATGAATTTGGTCGCTTCGTTTGTATCTTGAGTAAGCACAAACCAAAACGTGCCATTATCTTGCGAAACAATATATGCGTCAGGTATATCCTGAGTAACTTCATTTTTAGTACAAGCAGCGCGATTGAGAATATCCTTTGCTTCATCATATGTTTTACAGTATATGTAGTCATCGTCTATAATAATAGCGTCAGCAGGAATAATAACAACTCTTGGCTTATCTATTATCTTGCCGCAGTGTTCAATGGCGCAAACATTACAATAAACAGTACATTTGTAACGCCAACTGTAACGCTTCTCTTCTTGTTCTCCACACATAGAACAAGTGACGATGTCCTCTTTGAAAATAATCTTGGCCAGGTCTTCCCAGACATCATCGTCATCTGCTGATTTACAACCCTTATGAAAATTATCCCACATTTCATCAGTGTATTTTGACTTTGGCATTGGTTGGTCAAACAAATCATAAGCGCAAGAATCACAATAGCACTCTCCATCTCTTAAATATCCTTCATGCTCTTCCATTTCCTTTCCACAATGAAAGCATTCGTAATCCCATTCAGGGTATTCTAATACGGGTTCTACTACCCATAACTGTTCTTCATTATCTATCTCTTGCGAAATAGAAATGGTATTGGGGTCGGCATTTATAGACGCGGGGACCAAAGTCTGTTCGTTTGTTGATTGAATACTAATCCTTTATAACTATAAGATACACACAGAGGATTAATCCAGAATGTATCAGTTGTGACAGTTACGTACGTCACACGGCCAACTTGCAAGCCGACGGGTAAATTTTTTGCTGGGGATCATTACTCGCCTTTAACAGCGAACGCCACCCTCAACACGGTAAATAGTCCTCCCTTTCGGACCGGGGTAAGTGGTTTTTACGTTTTCTTTTTAGGAACCAGCAGCTTAACCTGCCTCGGCGTAATCAGCCGTCATAAACCCGTGACTAGTGCCAGAGCACTCCCCGTGTAATCACAGACGGGAGCTCTTGGTCGCCTCTCACAACCCATTTTAACGCGAATTTGTTGTTTGATATATGCCCCTTCCTCGCATATACCTATCGTGCCCTGGAATATCGGCTGGCACGTCCTCCAACATTCATTTGTTTGTAAATAAATTTATTTCAATTTTTTATTTTTTCAGAGAAAGTTAAAAAAAATGAAAAAATTTATTTTAACTTTTTCATTTTATTTTTTTATTAAGTTTATATTATTAAGTTATTTGTATTTTATAGTCTTTTTTATAATAGTCTTTATAATAGTCTTTTTTATAGTCTTTTTTTATAGTTTTTTATAGTCTTTTTTATAGTCTTTTTTTATAGTCTTTTTTTATAGTTTTTTTATAGTCTTTTTTATAATATTTATACAGTGTTTTTTATAATATTTATACAGTGTTTTTTATAATAGTCTTTTTTATAATAGTCTTTTTATAATATTTATATAGTATTTTATTGCAAATATTGTGACAAATCGGCCCAGACCTGTAAATCGTCAATTAAGTTATATACGTGTAGTTCTTTAAGCGCACTGATAGTGGAGATGACAGGATGATGGCTACGAAGGTCCCTTACTGGATAATTTTGACCAAATTGCGAGAGACGTTTTGAATGCTTACAGAAACAGTCGTGACACGCTTCTATGCTTAGGTCTTGGTTCATACCTTCATAAACACATACATATTCATTTGACCAATATTTAAATGGCGGATATGCGAAGTCTTTAAGACAACGATAACATTTATTTTTTATTGGTCTTATAAAATCCGGAGGGGCGCTGTATTCGTCGTATTTACGACCTGAGTTCTCGCAAATTAAACAAGGTTCATTGTGGTCCAGGCGATGACAGAGGTCTCCGTCGTCTTCAATCGCAGCGCGACATCTTTCTGAACAATATGGACGAAAGGCCTCAGCAGTTCGCTGCTCATTGAAATAACCACAGCAATGACATTGTTGACTATAATATACGGCCTCGGTAGTGGTCATCTTCATTTGCTCGGCATACAACTTAAGTTTGTTAAAACTATATTGGCAGAATGCGGTTTGACACTCTTCATTGAATTGGGTCACTTCTTGGAGAAATTCGGGCACAGGGATGGTATTGTCATTTTGAAAGTAGCCTGCGCTGAGGCAATTGTCAGAACAATACATTGGACTGGGCCATTCGGCGGGACTTTCAAAATCCCATCTATCAACACCGCAACATTGGCATATAGTTTGATTGTTACATATCAAACAATCAGCGCCTCTGAAACAAGCAAGGCCGAGTTCTTCAACGTGGTTGTGACAGCCTCCACTACAATACTCGCCGGCAAATATGTCTAGTGGTTCGTTGCAACAATGGCAAGTCTGAATATATTCAATAGCATCTTCGGCCTCAAGATTATAATGGAACTGATATTTATCAAATTTTTCTAAGTTTTCTTGTGTATAGTGCGTCCCGTACAAATCATTGAACTTGTCGGCTTCGCAAAATAATTCGCGACTGCTCTCCAATGTGGGCATCGCTAAGTCATCAATGGTAAATTGTAGGTTTTCTTGTTCCTCCAATTCGCAGGCGCAAGTATTGCAATAACGGTCATCGTTTATAGAATACCCATCGGTCTCTTCCATTTCAGTTCCACAATGGTAACATTCGTATTCATACTTGGAGTTTTCAATAAGTAATACGTCGCAGTCAGCTTCATACATGAGGTAGCATTCTTCGTCTTCTTGTTCTCTCACACGTCTGAGCTCGGCATCTTGTCTTATTTTTTCGTCTTTTTCTTGTTTCCATATATCATAGGCAGAAACTGGCTTTGGCTGGTCAAACAAGTCCCAGGCACAATTGGGACAATAGCGAATGTCATCTTTCCAATAACCACTCACACTGTCTGCCATTTCAGTTCCACAATGGTCACAAGAGAATTCGTATCCGGGGTCATATACAATCTCTCCGACCCATTTGTCACCGGTGCTACTTGTGAAAGTAATGGTATCATTGGTCGCCAAAGTCTCTTCGTATCGTTTATCAGAAATTTGTGACATTTCGTAAATTAATAGTAATAATAGTAAATAATAGTAATAGTTTATAACTAGTGTTTAAAAAATATATACCAAAAATTTCGTAAATAAAAAATATTTCAATTTTTTTTATTATTTACGAAATAAAAAAATGAAAGTTAAAAATTTATTTCTTGTAGTGAGGTCCATATTGCATTCTTCTACCACTCTTTGTGCGCGATGCGAATCCTCCTCTTTTAAACATTTTTTATATAATTGGTTATGTGGTTGTGTTTGCTTATTTATAAATTACCTTTTGTTATGATTTCATTTCATTTTAATATTATTATTTATATATAATGGCTCAATTAAGTCAGGAGGTGGCATTTGTGAATTCAAAATTTGGTGATTTTATACCCGATGTTATAGTTTATATTAAAAGCCACGGTAGTCTTATTATTGATAAAGAAATACAACAATCTTCCAGCAGAGTTGATTCGTATGACATATTTAGTTTGGATGAGGCTTTTGATAATATTTTAATATTTATGCTCTCAGGTATTGGTAATGGTGCTAGTGATATTGACCCTATGCTTAGTGTTTTTCCTACTATTACACCTGATTATAAATTTAGTGATATTTTTAAATTTTTAGATGATAATTATAAAGGGACTCAACCTGAAAGGATTAAACAGTATCAACAGATGAATAGTCCTTTGGGGTCATATAGTGTTCAGCCATTGATTCAAGGTAAAGAATTAACTAGTAGTACTTTTATAAACAAATATTTTTTGCTTACTGAGTTTGAGGATGGTGATGACATATATGTCAAGGATAATAAAGGTAATGAATTTTGCCTGACGGACTTGGAATTCGTTTCTAGTTCGCTGAGTGAGAAAAAGAGCATTTCATATGATGAGGCTGTTAGTTTGGTTGAATTTGCTGTTACTGTAGATACTGGATTAGTGGGGGGGTATGATGTTAGTCTTCCTGGTGAGTTTGATGATAAAAGAAGGATACAATTTGGTCGCATACAGCGCATAACTTTGAGAGAAATTTTTTATTTATTATATTTGTTAGGATATAAAAGTCCACTTATTTTGGATGCTTCTTGTACTGCTAATCTTTCACTGACTAGCGACAAGACAGAGCGTTTATCAGGAAGAACTGCCGTGAAAATGAAAAGACCTTTAATTGATGTTGACAGCTTACTCGTAACATATTATGATGAAAAAAGTAAAAAAATGATTACCAATTTTACATCTTATGATATTAAAAATTTTCAAAATTTTGAATATATTATCTTAAATGTAGACGGATGTACCAAAAGTTTAGCAAAAAGTGTCGTCGAACGGGTTAATAATACGGACCTGACTGTGAATCTTGCTTTAGTACGAGGAGCTATGTATGTTATGAAGAATTCAACACCAGATTGTTCGGAAAATTTAGCAATTAGTGCTATTAGCAGGTCAATAAATAAAGATATTGAGAATCTAACTGAAGCAATTCAGGAATCAATTAGTAGGGCATTAGAATTAGCCCACGCTGCACTGTATGTTATGAATTCACTACCAGGTTGTTCGGAAAATTTAGCACTTAAAGTTATTGGAAAAACTAAGAATCCTGATGATGGTTCACTGAATCCTGACGCGGCAATTCAATATTTGCTGCGTAGTAAGGGTGGAAAAAGAATTAAAAAGACTATGAGAAGGTCTAAAAAGTCTATAAGAAGGTCTAAAAAGTCTATAAGAAGGTCTAAAAAGACTATAAGAAGGAAAAAATAGAATTGTGTTTTTAAGGATTAGTGTAATCCGGACCTATATTCCGGACTTTTTATAAAACGTGAAAAAAATATGCCCCATTCGTTATTCAAAAGAATAACTTAACCATCGCATATTTGCGTCGCATTCAACCATTAAACCACTATTAATGCGTCCGTCGGTTTTTAAAAGATTTTAAAAGATTTTTAGGGTTTTGGTATTATAAACAATTGGACTTGATTTTCCACTTTTTTAT
>Ga0114966_10002874_pt1 | contig 15290 bp, 27 predicted proteins | sample M_130207_XF_Meta_FD_87029 | JGI IMG/M metagenome (GOLD analysis project Ga0114966, IMG submission 87029) | Freshwater microbial communities from Lake Montjoie, Canada to study carbon cycling - M_130207_XF_MetaG | ecosystem: Environmental > Aquatic > Freshwater > Lake | place: Lake Montjoie... | reverse complement strand
GTTACGAAGGTATGCTCGTGGTTCGTAGTGAGCTACGTTCCATGTGTTCTCATCATCACCAGCCTGTGGCTGGGGTTGCCTACATCGGTATCATTGCCGCTAATAAACTTATTGGCTTGTCTAAATACACCCGAATAGCACAATGGTGTGCCCGTCGGGGCACACTACAAGAAGAACTGTGTATAGACATTGCCAATGAGATCATGACAGCAACTGACAGTGCGGACGTTGGTGTTTATATTCAAGCGGTGCATGGCTGCTGTGAGAATCGTGGTATTATGGCACACAGCAGTCTAACACAGACCACTGTGTTGCGTGGTGCTTTCAAAACAGATGACAGTGTGAAGAAAGAGTTCATGGACAATATCAAACTGCAACAAGAGTTTGCACCACGATAATGTATATAACAAACATCACAGGTGAGATCAAACTGCCTTGGGAACCAGGGCTGTTGGAGTGGTTGCAGGAAAACTATCCTGCAAGCAAATATAGAGTGGTAGAATTAACTTAAAGGAAATGAAAATGGCAAAATTAAACAAACTCAGCAAGGTAAATGAAAACATCAGCATCAATCGTTATGACAACGGTTTCATGGTGGAAGTGGGTGGACGAGACAAAGAAAACGATTGGAAAACTGCCAAAGTTCTTTGTGCTACAGAAGCAGAAATGCTGGATGTGGTCAAAGAGTGGAACTCAATGGAAATCGACTCCTAAGGAGAGAATCATGGCCACATGGATACTGACCACACAGCACAAAAAGAATGCCATTGAACGTTCAATCTGGAACAAAGATGGTCAAAAGATCATTCAAGAACAAGGTTTTCGTTGGGGCAAGTTCTATTGTGAAAGTGATGAAAAGCCCGACGTTGATTTGAAAAATCCTGACGGCTACGAAATTGGTGGCGATTACGACTGGGAAATGGACAGTATGGATGATGGCTGTTGGCTCGAATGGGACTGGCCTGCAGACATGACTGAAGAAGAACAAGACAAGATCATGGACGCCTGGAACGAAGACTTCTATGATGGCATGGAAGCCCTGGGCTGGAGCAATGACGACACTGAGTATGTGTTCTATGGTCCATTGCAGTTGGAAAACGAACAAACTGGCGAAGTGTTTCAAGGAGAACCAGATGAGTAACAAAAGAAAAAAGATTGAACTCTACGCAGAAGCACCTTACATGCAAGGGCATGCTGCAGGTCAAGCAGGTGAAGAATTTTTCAACCCATACATCAACATCGAAAATGCCGAAGCTGACGCCGATGACTATGCACGTGGCTATGAAAACGCTGTGGAAGAATCGGTACAATGAAGTATGAAACATTACCAGAAGCACAAGACGCAGGAGTGGCACCTTGGGACTTAGAAGTCGACCGACTCACTGACTATCATGTTGCTGTGTTTGAAGATCGATATCCTGTTGCCCCCGGGCACTTGTTGTTTGTGCCGCAATACAATACAGATGGCGTGATAACCGACTGCGTTGACTCTGCCATGCGAGAAGGTCGACGAATGGTACGGTCCGGAGAATGTGATGCATTCAATATAGGTATCAACTGTGGTGAGGCTGCTGGACAAACTGTGATGTATCCACATGTGCATCTTATTCCCAGACGACATGGCGACTGTGCTGATCCTGTGGGCGGTGTTCGTGGGGTGATCTTAGGGCAAGCCAACTACAAAGCCGCAGGCTATCAACAACCAGCATAAATAATTCTCTAAGCGGCCTTGGCATCATTCCCGCTCGACAAATTCTGCTGCCTATGCTATAATTAACATAGGAGAAACACATGGCAACAAACAATCTTAATCTTACTGGTGTGGCGTAATATATGTCCTTGATAGTTTGGGATCCAGATCAGATACTTGAAATTAAGCTGGCAAATCAATTAGATTTTAATTTATTTGACAATGCAGAAATCATATCTGGACGGTTACCCACGGATCTCAACGAGGTCAAAAAAGATTACAGAACAAAGATCGTTATAAAATATTGGTGGCTTTGGGTTGGAACCAATGAACCACACATGGATCTCAGCTGGGCCGATCTAGTAATTTTTTACACTGGGGAATTGATCAATGGCCCGTGGGATTGGTATTATAAAAAAACTGTTGAGCAATTCAACAATGAAAATTTTATATCCATAGCAGACAACACTCAAAACTTACCCGATTTTCCAAAACACAAAGTTTATGATGATTTGGGCTATTGTTTTTCAAGAATTGTTGACACTTGTCAGTATCAAGAATGGAATGTATTAAAAAACAAAGTTAAGATATTTGATGCTTTGTTAGGGGCGTCAAAACCGCATAGAAATTTTATTTTTGAACAACTGAGAGACCACAATCTACTAGACAAAAGTTTTGTTAATATAACCAAAGGTGCAGCCGTTGATTCAGCTCATTGGACACTATACGACTATCAGAGTCCAGATTTAAGCCTGTTTGATGATCCGGCGATTACTGATCAAGCAAGAAAGCTTCCTACTGGAAATGATTTGATTGGGTTACAAAATGGGAATAGTATTAGTCGAAGCATTCCTATAAACATCTATCAAAACAGTTGGTATTCAATTGTGGCCGAAACTCAAGCATCAAGCTCTGCTTTCTTGACAGAAAAAACAGCCAAGCCATTATACATAAAAAGATTGTTTGTGATGTTTGGGGCACAAGGACTGTTGAAAAAATTACACCAAAAAGGCTATAGAACATTTCATAGCATAATCGACGAAAGCTATGATCAAGAACCAGATGACTTGACCAGATGGTCTATGGCATTTGAGCAAGTGTTAAAATTAGCCACTTATGAGCACGAAGCGGTATACAAAGAAATTGCTCCTGTTATAATACACAATCACAATCACATTTGTGATCATCGCTATCGGTTAACTGGATTGAAAAATTTTTTAGACCAAAGCCTGCCTCACCACATAGCAAAAGTCAATAGATTTGACTTATTGAGTTTTCAACCAAGGAAAGACAAATGACAAACTTAAACAACCCTGAATTTCAAACACATCGCTGGATGTCAGCAAGGCAATACAAATACACATCAACCAAAGAATATCACGATGCATTTCCGTGTGCATATCGCCAATGGCGAGCTGACAGTCATTGCAATCTAATACATGGTTATTCATTCTCAATGAAGTTCTATTTTGGCACAGACAACTTGGACACACGCAACTGGGCGGCCGACTATGGTGGACTCAAGGAACTCAAGTCAGTGTTGGAAAGTCAGTTTGATCACACCTTGCTGGTAGCAGAAGATGATCCTGAGTTGGAGTTTTATCGAGAAATGGAACGCCGTAATCTTGCCAAGCTAACTATATTACCCAAACTGGGTTGCGAAGGACTTGCCGATCAGTTATACAAATATGTCAACGGTGTTTATATACCTGACATGTGGGGACAAGGAGAAGCAGAACGCTTGTGGTGTTACCGCGTGGAAGTGCGTGAAACACAATCAAACATGGCTTTCCGTGAAGGCCATAGAGAATGGAATGAGGATTTATTTGCATGACACCTGAATACGATATTGCAATGTTGTTGGCCACAAGAGGCCGCACTGACAGCCTGGGTCGCAGTGTTCGCAGCCTGATCGAACTGGCTGATCATCCTGACCGCTTGCAGTTGATGTTTGCGTTCGATGATGATGATGAAATTGGCACAAAGTATTTTCACGATGAATTACAACCTTGGTTGGAAGAGCGAGAAATATCATTCTTTGCTGTGAAATTCCCACGCCAGGGCTATCATAGACTGCATGTATACAACAACAAAATGGCCCAGTATACCAATTCACAATGGCTGATGATCTGGAACGATGACGCTGTGATGCAGACCCCTGGCTGGGACACTGAGATCATGCGGTATCAAGGACAATTCAAACTGTTGGCATTTCACACACATTTGGACCATCCTTATTCAATCTTCCCTATCTTGCCGCGCAAATGGTATGAACTGTTGGGTTATATCTCACCACACTCAGTGCAAGATGGCTGGCTCAGTCAACAGGCATACATGTTGGACATCTGGGAACGTATACCTGTGTGGGTGTTGCATGACCGTGCAGACATCACAGGCAACAACAATGATGCCACGTTCCGAGAACGTGCCGCATTGGAAGGCAATCCCATGCACGAAGCTGACTTTCACAGCATAACTCAAATTGAGTTGCGTCACAAAGACTGTGAAAAACTGGCCAACTACATGGTCAGTCAAGGACTCAGTATTGAATTCTTTATAAACATTTTCAAAGGCACACAGGATCCTTGGGAAAAATTGGCCCGGAATGACGTTAACAAGCAAATGGTGCAATTTGACAATCCGCACAAGCACTTTGCCAAGTGATTAAATACTCGATGAAACACACAATAGCCTTTGTCCAGCCCAACTTTCAACAAGGGCCTAAAGAATTCAATGCCTACTACTTGCCGTATTCAGCAGGTGTGGTATGGAGTTACAGTTACGCTGATCCCAAAATTCGCAAACAGTTTGAAGCCACTAACTGGATCTGGCAACGAGAAGCCCTGGAAGAAGTATCACAGCGTCTGGCTCAAAATGACATAGTGACTTTCAGCACCTATGTGTGGAACCATCGTTACAACTACGAAGTTGCTAGACGAGTCAAAGAAATCAATCCACGGGCATTGACCATATTTGGCGGACCTGAACCTGCAATCACTGATCCTGAGCTGTTTCGCAAAGAACCATTTATGGATCTGGTGATCTGTTACGAAGGCGAAATAACTTTCAAACGCATACTTGAACATTTTGAGCTCAAAGACTGGGAATCAATTCCTGGCCTGTTGATCAACAGAAATGGCGAAGCTGTGAAGACTCCTGACGCAGAGCGTATTGACAGTTTGGAACAGGTGCCCAGTCCATACCTGTCTGGTATCTTTGATGACATGATTGCTAAACATCCTGAAGTCACATGGCAGGGCACACTAGAAACCAATCGTGGTTGTCCCTATGCTTGTACCTTTTGTGACTGGGGCAGTTTGACCTACAACAAAGTCAAGAAGTTTGAACTGCAACGTGTGTTCGACGAACTGGAATGGATGGCCCGTCGCAACTTTGATTGGATCTCAATTACTGATGCCAACTTTGGCATGTATCCTGAACGTGATGGCATGATTGCCGACAAGATCATTGAGATGCAAGAAAAGTATGGCTCACCAAGAACATTCTCAGTGGCCTGGGCCAAGAATCAAAAGAAAGAAGTCATAGACATTGTGAAGAAACTGTTGGATGCACGTGGCTTCAATCAAGGACTCACACTCAGTGTGCAGAGCCTGGACCATGACGTGTTGGAAAACATTCGCCGCAAGAACATGGAAATGAACAAGCTGAACGAAGTGTTTGAACTGTGCGACCAACGCAACATTCCTGCGTACACAGAACTGATCCTGGGCTTGCCTGGTGAAACACTGGAGTCTTGGAAGAAAAACTTCTATGCACTATACGAACTGAATCAGCACACTGGTATCACAACATTCCAAGCACAGTTGTTGGAAAATGCTGAAATGAACTTGTTGCAAAAGAAACTGTTCAAGATCACCAGCCAGCCTGTGACAGACTACTTTGCTGGCAGTTACAGTGTGGAACACATTGAAGAAAGCATTGACGTCATCACAGGCACCAAGGACATGCCCACGCCAGTGATGTTGGATGCACAGATCTTTGCTTGGTTCCAGACCACATTCCACATCAATGGATTTGCTACCCTGGTTGCAAGGTTTATCAACAAGCACTTGGGTATCAGTTACAACGACTATTACGAAGATTTGTTTGCATACTTTATGACCAATAACTGGGTGAAGAAAGAAGAACAAGAGGCTCGTCAATACTTTAGCAATTGGATGACCACTGGCAAGATCAACCACCCCAAGATTGGTGTAGAAATACATGGCTGGAACATCATTCATAGAACTTCCATGAACATGCATCAAGAAGACCGTGTGGATGAGCTGTATGACTTCTTGGAAACATTTTTACAACGCTACGATTTGCCAGAAGAGTTGTTGGCCAGTTTGATGAAACTGCAAAGAAACTACTACATCAAATACAATGATAGACACAGCTACCCCATGAATTTGGAATTGGACTACAACCTTTGGGATTATTTGAGTTTTAATCAACCATTGGAAAAAACAACAACACAATATCGCTTGGATTTTCCCGAAGACAAAACCATGAGTTTGAATCGTTTCTTGGAATTGTTTTACTTTGCAAGGCGCAGAAACTTTGGCAAAGCCACAGTGGATCGTATTGGCATTGAAAATGTCAAAGGCACTCGTCGTGGTGCAGGTGCTGCCAAAGCACAAGGATCATTCTCTATAAAGAAAAAACAACTGGCGGTATAATATCTGCTTTACCAAGTTGGATGACAACGCAACAAACTTGTGTTATCATACACAATGACAGTATTGATCTAAATACCTTAGTTAAACAATTACAAGGAACACAATGAAACTCAAAGTATCAGAATTATTTTATTCAGCACAAGGCGAAGGACGCTATGTTGGCGTTCCCTCAGTATTTTTGCGCATGTTTGGATGTAACTTTACCTGCTCAGGGTTTGGTTGTAAACCAGGTGAGAAGAGCACAGAAGCAGACGAAGTGGCCAAGACTGTGGAGTTGTACAAAACTTTTGAAGAGCTGCCCTTGGTGAGCACAGGTTGTGACAGCTATGCATCATGGCATCCAGACTTCAAACACTTGAGTCCCACATACACCGTGGAAGAATTAGTGGATCGGATGACTGCACTATTGCCCAATGGTTCATGGCTACAGCCCAATGGCAACATTGTGCATCTGGTGATCACAGGTGGTGAGCCCTTGCTAGGTTGGCAACGTGCATACCCTGAGTTATTGGATGCCTTGGCAGAACGTGGCCTGCGACACATCACATTTGAAACCAATGGCACTCAAGAACTCAGCACAGAATTCAAACAGTATTTGAACAACTGGTTTGGTGAGATCACATTCTCAGTCAGTCCTAAATTGAGCGTGAGTGGCGAATCGTGGGCAGATGCTATTAAACCTGATGTGGTATGGGATTATGAAACACATGGCGTAACCTATCTCAAGTTTGTGGTGGAAAAAGCCGAAGACTTTGATGAAATGGATCGCGCAGTGTATGAATATCGAACACGTGAGTTTGGTGGTCCGGTGTTTGTGATGCCTGTGGGCGGTGTGGTGTCAGTGTATGATGGCAACAGGATCAATGTTGCAGACGAGGCACTCAAGCGCGGCTACTGGTATAGCCCAAGACTACATGTTGACCTCTGGGGCAACGGATGGGGCAAATAATGGGATGGTTTGACCGATTTAAGAAAAAGCCAGAACCTGTGGCCAAAGAGGAAAAGGTTGTGCGTGTGCCCAAGGCACCCGAAAAAACTGCCAAGCAGATTGCCACAGAGAACAATGAGCCTTATGTGGCCATTGTGAGCATGGACATTGATCCTGCCAACTTGCATCAAGGCGCATTTGAACTAGACTGGAATGAGATATTCATTGCACGTTTAGTCAAAGCAGGCTACATGATGAAGCCCACAGACGCAGACTCAGACATTGTGGATCGTTGGTTCCAGAATGTGTGCAGACACGTTGTAATGGAAACATGGGAACAAGATCAAGCCATGCGCAACTCAGTGAGTGGTTATGTTCACACCAGAGACCTTGGCGACGGACGCAGTGAGGTGAGATAAGGAAATATCATGATAGATGGAAGACGTGTGGGCTTTACAGCCTCAACCTTTGACTTGTTGCATGCTGGACATATCAGCATGTTGCGTGAAGCCAGAGAAGAATGCGATTATCTAATCTGCGCATTGCAGAATGATCCCACCCTGGATCGACCCAACAAGAACCGACCAGTGCAGAGCATTGTGGAAAGACAACTGCAACTGATTGGTTGCAAGTATGTGGATGAAGTCTGGGTCTACAACACCGAAAAAGATCTAGAAGATCTGTTGTTGGTGCTGCCTATTGATGTGCGTATCTTGGGTGTAGAGTACGAAGGCAAAGAGTTCACAGGTCGCGAGATTTGCCATAAGCGAGACATTGAACTGTATTTCAATGGTCGTGATCACTCATTCAGTAGCAGTGAACTACGCCAACGTGTGGCACAGGCCGAAGATTTGAAGCGGAAACTGGAATCCTGGGAACCAGTGGGTGCTGACGACACGGGCGGTCCCAGTCCCAGATGATATTATATGCCAACGGTTGCAGTCATACCGCAGCCGCAGAAGCAGTGGTGCCAGATTCGTTTGCTGTGGATGATGGCCGGGCTGGAATAGATCGACGCCCACATCCCTTAAACCTAGCAGCCAGTTGGTGCTCACATCTTGCTCATGATCTTGGAATGACGTTGGTCTGTGATGCAGAGTCAGCCAGCAGTAATGATCGCATTGCAAGAACCACACGAGAATGGATTGCTTGTAATCCAGACCAATTGCATGATGTGTTTATGATTATACAATGGACCACATGGGAACGTGAAGAGTGGTGGCACAACAGCACTTGGTATCAAGTCAATGCATCTGGGCAAGATTGGGTTCCTACAGAGCTACAACAGCAATACAAGAAATTTGTGATTGACGTAGATTGGGCACAAAAGACTCAACAAGCGCATGATCAAATTTGGGCCTTGCATACTGAATTACAAGATTTAAAGATTCCACATTTGTTTTACAACGGATACAGCACTTTTGAGCGTGTCCAAAATCAGCATGTTTGGGGAGCCAACTATTTGGAACCTTACAGCAAACAGCACTCTTATCATGCAATTTTACAACAAAATGGGCATGTTCCCACAAAAGGTTACCATTTTGATGCCAAAGGCCATTGCTTTTGGGCCAAGTATCTGTTACAATACATCAAACACAACAACTTGGTAACACACAATGCGCTATCTACTGATTGATACCTCTAACATGTTTTTCCGGGCGCGACACCAAGCACATCGTGCCGCAGACACATGGACCAAACTGGGCTTTGCCCTGCACCTTACCTTGATGAGCGCAAACAAAGTGGCACGTGATTTGGGTGCTGATCATGTGGTATTCGCACTGGAGGGACGTAGCTGGCGCAAAGATCACTACCGACCCTACAAAGCAAACCGTGCAGTGGCACGTGGGCAAATGAGCGAGTCAGAAGCAGAAGAGGACAAGCTGTTCTGGGAGACCTATGATGAGCTGACTAAATACTTGTCTACAAAAACCAACTGTAGTGTCGTTCGTTGTGCCACAGCAGAAGCAGATGATATCATTGCACGTTGGATTGCATTACACCCCCAAGATGAACACGTAATTGTTAGCTCAGACAGTGACTTTGTGCAGTTGATCGCACCCAATGTAAAATTATACAATGGTATCAATGATCACTTGTTCAGTGTTGCGGGTGTTACAGACGCAAAAGGCAAAAACTTGGCATTTACTATTGAGAGCAACTCAAAGATCAAGGTTGGCAAAGCCGATGCCAACTTTGTGCCTCCCGCTGACTATCAGAAGTGGGTGTTGTTCTTGAAGTGCATGCGTGGTGATCCTGGTGACAATGTGTTCTCAGCCTATCCTGGTGTGCGAGTAAAAGGCACAAAGAATCAAGTGGGACTTACAGAAGCATTTGAAGATCGTGACCGACGTGGCTATGCGTGGAACAATCTCATGTTGCAACGTTGGATGGACCATGAATCAGTGGAACGCAAGGTCTTGGATGACTATGAACGCAACCGCACCTTGATCGATCTCACTGCACAGCCTGATGATGTCAAAGCAGTAGTAGATGAAGCCATACGTGAGCAAATCAGTCACAAGGACGTGGGCATGGTGGGCGTCCACTTCATGCGATTCTGTGGCAAGTACGAGCTCACCAAACTCAGCGACTATGCAGATGCCATAGGTCGCTGGTTGAACGAAACATACAAAGGAGTATTGGATTATCGAAGCAAAGCCCATAGTGGATAAAAAGTATTGGATCTTGAAGCAAGACGATCGCAAGGTTGGTGTTGTGGAGGCTGAAGGTGATGGATACACTGTGCGCATCAATGACCAAGTTGGTAAGTTTAAAACCATTCCCATGGTGCGTAAAAAGGCCAATATTGAATTTGCTCCACCTGAGAAAACCACAAAGCCTGCACCAGATCAAGTGCATGGATTTGAAACAGGATGCCGAGCATTCAACCCCATGTGGGATGTCAAACATCGACTACCATTGTTTACAAAAGAACGCAAAAGCAAGTCATGGTATGCCGCAGGTTGGTATGCTGTGAAACAACATCGTAGTTGGAAACTGATTCGCAACCCAAAGTTAATTGTGTTGGAACGTTACCAATACCAAGGTCCATTTCATACTCAGGAGGCAGCACGTGACAAATCCCTTTCGTGATCAAGAAAAATTCATGCGGGCCTGTGACCAGTCAGTCGACAGTTTTAACGCAGACCAATTCAACATGTATCTGACACTGATTGAAGAAGAAGCAGATGAATTGGGTGAGGCAATAAAAAATCATGACCAAGTTGAAACACTAGATGCCCTGATTGACATTCTTGTGGTCACAATTGGTGCTATTCATTCAGCAGGATTTGATGCCGAAGGTGCCTGGAAAGAAGTCATGGCCACCAACTTTGCCAAGATTGATCGTGAAACAGGCAAAGTGCGCAAACGTGAAGATGGCAAAGTGCTCAAGCCCACAGGTTGGCACCCACCTGTGTTGTCACCGTATGTGACCAAAAAATGAGTTTGCACATACACAGATTTGTGGATTCAATCAAAGCACACGAAGCACGTGGGCAACGGGATTTCACCATGCCCATGCGTGATGCCAAAGACTTACATGCAGACATCACTAAACTGTTGATTACATTGGAACAAATGCGTGAACAATCAGCACGTGGTGCGGAAGTGGTAGAAGTGCAGGTCACTGGGGGTAGTTTTAAATCTGCATAGTTATTGGCATAAATAAACATGGAGTTTAATATGTCAAGACCAAAGCCAACAGTGCTGATTGAGCACACCAACAAACAGACCTACAAGACAGAACAAGTGCTGGCCTCAGAAGGTGTGTGGGCTGTGTTCTTTGATTCAAAGCCCATCAATCTAAAAACCAGCAACCTGCTGACACAATTTCCTGGTCCCAAATACAAAAAGGTATCGTTCTCCAACCCCGGACATGCTATCAATTTGGCCAGAAAACTCAACACACAATTCCGAACAGACAAATTTTCAGTTGTGCTGTTAAAGCAAGGGGATAAGATCTATCCCAATGCTCAATAAACTCGCACTCACTCGAGAACTCATAACTCGTTATCCCGACGCCCCCGCCTTGGATGAAGCCATGGTCACTTGGTGGCAAAATATCAGGGATGATGGAGGATTGAGATTGACCTATGAAGGTTTTTATGTGTTTGAGAACTTGTTGGAATTGGACAGTTACTCATTTGACCTGCCAGAAAAGTTGTTGACTCCCAAGAACTTGTTGGCCATGGATCGGCACATGACTTGTCCTTACTACATGGTCAACAATCGCAAGCTCAACAAACTGGTGATGTTTGGTAGCCGGGAAGCCATGATGGCTGTGCTACACGGCAACATGCAACAGTTTATCAACAGTTTGACCTATTAATACTCAAGTATTACTTTTTTCTGCCCCAAAAAGTAATACTTTTTTAGTATTACTTTTCGGTTGACCAAAATTGCCCGAAATGCTATAATACACACATGATAAGAAAGAAACGCACCGATCGCACCCACATTGTATACATGATCCAAATTGGATTGGAGTATTACATTGGTATTACCGCTAAAACTCAGCGCACAATCAACATGTCGCTTCGTAGCCGTGTGAACAAGCACATCTACCGCGCCCGCACTGAGGACAAGAGCTGGAACCTGTACGAAGCAATTCGTGCCGCAGGCGAAGCCGCTGTAAACTACGCAATCGTGGACATTGTGCGTGGCAAAGATGTTGCACACAAACTAGAGCGCGAGTTAATACGAATGTATGCACCTGCACTCAACACTGATGTGCGTGTGAAATCGGTTGCACGATAATTCACAAACTGTTATAATAGTCACATACAAAGCAAAAAGGAGTCAGCAATGGAACAGTTCAAAAGTTGGGAAGAGATGACTGCGCTTGAGCAAGCCCAATGCACTTATTGGGACATCTATAAAGACGCTTATGGCGTTCGCCCCCGCGGTGTTGACACCAGCGGCTGGACCCTGGCAGACTTTGAAATGGAGTTTGCAAGCCTGGGTGCTGTAATTGAAAGTGAAGAAGCTGACCGTAAGGTAGCTGAAGCTGAGGCCATTGTGAAGTTTGAAGACCGTGTCACAAATCTCATGCACACTGGCACCTGCCGTGAGCGTGTGATTGCATGGCTCATGGACGCCGAACACGCCAATGGCGACTTTGAGTATTTTGCTTTCACACAGGGCTTGCCCTACGGTTATTTTAGAAAGGCTGCATAATGGCGAACATATACCTAGATCCACACTCATACTTTGACGAGAAGCACGTGAGAGGTGTGTTGGCCTTGCACCCTGCTGAATGCATATTTGAACTGGACGCACCCAGAAAGATTGCACAACGCCTGTCAAGTAAAACAGTGAGTTGGTGGACCAACCCAGAAAATGGCAAAGAATTCAGAGCGTGTTTCATTGCCAGCGAAATCTACTGCCCGCATGAGGGCATTGATAGACTGGCCGAGTGTGGTGTTCAAACATTAGATTGGGAGACAGTATGATAAAATATACAGTTGAATGGCACGACAAAGCCGAACGTTGGGACGTGGTTCGTTGGTCCGAAACAGTTGAAGGTGTATATGCTGGCACCACAGTGGACCGGTGCTCGGTGCTTGAGGATGCCGAAGAAATTTGTGCATACCATACAGACATGATGAACCCTGCCTTGTGGGCAGATGTTGAAAGTAAATTTGATCGGGAGATTGCAGCATGATGCCCGCAGGAAAGTATTACATTGGTGACTTGTGCTACGTCATGGACACTGAAGAGTGGCGTGAGATTTGCGACATCATCATACGAGAGCCCCGGATTCTCGACGGCGAATTTTATCTGCCCGACGGACGTAAATTTGCCATCTACGGCACTGCATACGGCGACGGCGAGTACTATGACCAATACGGGCACACATATTCAGTGGATGCTGGCAGTATTGGTTGCATATTGATGTCGGACATTCGTGCCAACAAGTATGACAACATCTTGGACTTGGGTGCTGTGCAAGAATTTGCCGAGCCGTTTGTGACTGGCTCACAAGGCGGACAACTTGAGTTTGGGCATGTGTTAATTGAAACTGACTCTGCTTACAATGAGGATGAACTATGAATGAAGAACTGAAAAATTTGGCACTGCAAGCCGGTGCGTCAAATGCCCTGTGCAACGAACTTTGGTTCAACATGTTCTGCCAGAAATTTGCACATGTAATTATTGAACAAATGGAGTTGGAACATGATCAAACAGCCAGCTAACGGTGTCAAAGGATGTTTGATCCGGGGACATGACGGTGAATATTATTTCCGTGTGTATGATGCTGACCACAATTTTGTGGACTATGATTTGATGCACAGTGATTTGAGCATTACAATCACAGACCCAGATGCGTATTTTTATCGTGAGCCTGGCCGTGACGTTTTGGATCACTCACCTGCCACCCTGGGAATTGACACATGATCTACTACAAAATCCGCCGAAAGTCTGACCCCGCACAGTTTCGCAAAGGCGATGGCTCTTGGAACGGCACAGGCAAAGTGTATGACACCCTGGGCAAAATGCGAGCGGTCATCACCCAGCACATGAACAGTCAAAATGAATGGTATCGCAGACAACTGGATGACTGGGAATTTGTGGAATACGAAGTGCGTGAGCGTGAAGTCAAACAACTAATTGATGTTGTGGACAAGAAAAAGGTCTGGGAGATATTGAAGCGGTGACCGTCCAGCATTAATTGAGATTTGAAATTGCCCGGTCGATAGCTGATATATCAGTTATTCTGCTTGCCAAATCTTTAAGATCTATTTTTGGGCACATGGTCGGATTGATTATAATTTTATTTTTGTAATTTATTTTTGTTAATTCACACTTGGGCGATTTTTCGTAAAGCAAATTACATTCAACTTCAAGCTGAGGCAAAATCAACGGTCCCGGTATAGATTTAAATCCCACATCCAGGGCATGCTCAATTGAATCATCCATGTGCCCAACTAATTCCAAAATTTGTTTTTTTAAATCTTTGAGATGATAAAAAATATATAAATTTTTTAACATTGTGCTGGTAAAAAATTTTGAATCTTCCAACACCCCAAAAGGTTGATCGTTAAAAATCCAATCAGAGATACTTTTTCTAATGTCGTTTATGTCAATGCCTAGCCAGTTTTTGTGATTGAATAGTTTTTCAATAAATGGACGGTAGAATGTATGGGTATCAATGCCATTTTTGTTTGCCAACACCCTGGCAAATTTTGTTATGTAGCACCCGTCCATCAATTGTAAAAAGTCGTAAATTATCAAAATGTCAATGTAATCATCAAGGGTGAAACTTTTGCATTCATACATGTATTCAATTTCAAGACTTGGGGTAAGACGATTGTGGATGTAATTTAAACTGGTATGTTCGTATGCAGTTTTAAAAAATTTAACTTGCCATTCATCTCGAAATTCTGGAGAAGCCAATTCGGCCTGAGGTGCCACTGAAGTCAAGTAACCATTTAACTGTGCATTTGAACCCAATATATCGCACATGGTCCTGAAATCTTTTTCCACTGTGGTGCCTGGTAACCCCAACATAAAATTGGTCCAAAAAAGACTTTTTTTGTTTTGTAAATCGTATTTTTTTGAAATCAAGGTCAAAGGAGATTGAGTTCGCTTGATCGATTTCAACACCTGATCATCTGTGGATTGTATATCTAGAGTCCATTGAAAGATAGACTTCACTGGTTGTAATATTTCTTGAATTTCCTTAACGTTGTCATGATTATTTTTTGCAAATGTTGCGCTGATTCCAACTTTACCAACAAGATTGTATTTTACAATAGCATCTCGTATGTAGATGGCTGTTTCAATATCCTGCTTGAAGATGCCAAAATTTGCATCAGTTGGATGGAATATAAAATGTTCTGAATCTTTATAATATTCAAATATTACATCTATTTCTTGTTTGATCATGTTAGATGGTTTGCGTCTGACCTTGGTGTTGATTCCGCCGCCCCAATCACAATAAACACATTCGTAAGGACACCCTCTTGATGATTCCCAAAAAAAG
>Ga0114966_10002873_pt1 | contig 15294 bp, 10 predicted proteins | sample M_130207_XF_Meta_FD_87029 | JGI IMG/M metagenome (GOLD analysis project Ga0114966, IMG submission 87029) | Freshwater microbial communities from Lake Montjoie, Canada to study carbon cycling - M_130207_XF_MetaG | ecosystem: Environmental > Aquatic > Freshwater > Lake | place: Lake Montjoie... | reverse complement strand
GGGATTTATAGTCCGTATGGGCGGGCGTTGTTGGCGGCCCGCGACGAACTCGCGGCGCGGCGTGCGGGCTTCGATTTTACCCGGCGCCCCGTGCGGAGCGCGCGGGAGTTTGGGCGGAGCTGGTTGCTGCGACTGGTGTTTGGCGGCGGCTGGCTCCGGGTTGGCGGAGAGTTTTTCAACCTGCGCGGCGGGCTCGGGCGCTGGTCGGGTCAGTGCCGGGAAAAGCTGCGAGTAATTTTCTTGCGGACGTAGCGGACGACGGTGAAGGCGTCCCAGACGAGGCAACGGCCGAAGGAGAAATAGCGGTGGCGGACGGTGATTTCTTCGCGGTAGCTGCGCCAGCTCCCGGAGTCACTGACGCCCCCGGTGCCGCAGGCGGCGATGCGGAGCGGGATGGGTTTGAAGCGCACGCGGTTCTTCCAGAGGCGGACATTAAATTCGTAAGCGGCCATGACGACGAGCGAGGTGTCGAAGGCGTCGTTTTCGGCGAACAACGAGCGGCGGTAGAACGTGCCCTGATAGGGGACGAAATTTCTCGCGCAGGGATTCACGTCCGAGCGGAGCCTGGAGATGCGTCCGTCATGGTAGGCGATTTCGCCCACGGCGATGCCGGCCTCGGTCTTCTTCATCCAAATGAGCGACTCGCTCAGCACCCTGTCGCCAACGAGACGGTCGTCGGCCCCGAGGAAGAGCAGCCACTCGCCGGTGGCGAGGGCGACGCCCCGGTTCATCGCGTGATAGCGGCCGGCGTCGGGCTCGGAGACGAGCGTGGCGAGGCTGGCGCGTTGGGAGGTGAGCCATTCGCGCGAGCCGTCGGTGGAGGCGCCGTCGATGACGATGATCTCGGGGTGGACCTGGTGTTGTTCCCAGACGCTCGCGAGGGCGGCGTGGAGGCGGGGGCCGGGGTTTTTGCAGACCAGAATGACGCTGAGGGCAGGTGCGGCGGTGGTGGCGGGCATGAGGGCGAGGGAGCGCGGAGGAGAGCGGCGAACGCTCAACGTGCAACGGCCAACGCTCAACGTTTAATGGCGGACTTGGAATGAGGAGGTGGAGTATTTTACCGCGGAGGGCGCGGATTCGACCGATGATTTTGAGGTGGGCGGGAATGGACATCCACGTCCTGCGAACGCTGGATTTTTCGGTAGCCGCGAGCTCGGTGGTGGCGGAGGGGCGCGGGAATAGGCGCGGTGTTTGACGAACGATTTTTCATGGAACGGGATTGTCGCAGGCGAAGCCGAGACGGAGAAACCAGAAATTTCGACTGGCGCAAGGAGACGCGGAGGCACGAAGAGAGCGGAGCAGAGGATGGCTCGCGGCGGTGATTTTTATCGTGGTGATGGTGGCGCAACTCGCGCGGGTGGCGGTGGCGGGGACGGACATTCCGCGGAGCGATGCGAGGGATGTGGAGGAGGCTCTCTCCGGCGTGGTGCGACGGGGCGTGGCGGGCGGTGGATTTCTTTCGGACGCATCATGAGCATCGGATTTTTTGGACGAAGGCGCTCGCTGTGGCGTTGTTCAGCGGGACCGGGCGGTGCGATCCGGTGTTGTAACGGGCCCCGCGCTTGACGGTGGCGCGCGCGGGCGGGCAGGCTCGCGTGATGTCGCCGTCCGAAGTTTCCGGGGAGAAAAAAAAGCTACCGCTCAAGCAATTGGCGGTGGGAGCATTGCTGTGTGGGGCGATTGCTGTGGCCGTCGTGTATTTCGTGGGCTGGCGGGTGGCCCTTGATGCGGCTCTGCAGCTCAAGACGGCGGTGGTGGGGCGGATGTCTGCCGCGGGGCCGGTCGTATTTTTCAGTGCGATGGCGGTGCTGCCGGGGCTCGGCGTGCCGAACAGTCCCTTCGCGTTGGCGGCCGGTCCGGTTTTCGGCGAGCGGTTGGGCTTGCCCGTCGTCACGATGTTGGGTCTGGCTGCGATCACCTTTAACCTGACCCTGACGTATTGGCTCGCGCGGCGCTGGTTGCGGCCACTGTGTGCGCGGCTCTTGGCGCGGTTTGGCTACACGTTGCCGGCGGTTGAGAAGGGGGCGGTCACCGATTTGATCGTTTTGATCCGGGTGACACCGGTGGTCCCGTTTTTTGTGCAAAACTATCTGCTCGGTCTCGCGGACGTGCCGTTCGTGCGTTACCTCTGCGTCTCGGTCGCGATTCAGGGTTCGCTCAATGTCGCGTTTATTTTGTTTGGGGACGCCTTGAATCAGGGGCGCGGCAAAATGGCGCTCACGGCGGCGCTTCTGATCGCGATGGTGGCGGTCGGCACGCATTTACTGCGGAATCACTATCGAGCAAAGAAGGCGACCGGGGCGCCGGCTGCCGGTGACGCGTGAGATGAAGACGCGGGACGAGTCCTTGTTCGCCGGTGATGCCGGGGCGGAAATCGAGTCGGTGAGTGGGTTTACGCGGCGCGTAAAGACGCTGCTCGAAAGCGGGCTGCGCCCTGGGTGGGTGCGGGGTGAGGTGACGAACGTGCGGGCGCAGGCGAGTGGGCACGTGTATTTTTCGCTGAAAGACGCCGGCGCGCAATTGAGTGCGGTGATGTTTCGCGGCGATGCGGCGCGGCAGACGGTGAAGCTCCGCGAAGGCACGCAGGTCGTCGTGTATGGCGAGGTGAGTGTTTACGAGGCACGCGGGCAGTATCAGCTGATCGTGCGTGTCGTGATCGAGGATGGGGTGGGCAAATTACAGCGGGAATTTGAGGCCCTGAAGGCGCGGCTCGCGGCGGAGGGATTATTTGCGGTGGAAACGAAGCGGGCGATTCCCGCGATGCCCGCGTGCGTGGGTTTTATTACGTCACCGACGGGAGCGGCGGTGCAGGATTTTATGCGGATTTTGAAACGCCGCGGTTGGCGCGGACGCGTGGTGGTATTGCCGGCGAAAGTGCAGGGTGAAGGAGCGGCGGCGGAAATGGCCGCGATGGTGGCGTGCGCGCAGGAGCTGGGTATTTTTGACGTCTTGGTGATTGGGCGCGGCGGCGGAAGTTTGGAGGATCTGTGGGCCTTTAATGAAGAGGTGCTCGTGCGGGCGGTGGCGGCGTGCACGGTGCCGGTGATTTCGGCGGTGGGGCACGAAATTGATTTTACGCTGTGCGATTTTGCGGCGGACCGGCGGGCGGAGACCCCGAGCGCGGCGGCGGAGCTGATCTCGAGTGAATTTGTGGCGTGTGCGCAACGTGCGGCGCAGGCGGACGACGCGATGACGGCATCGCTCGACGGTGCGATGGCGCGGGCGGGTGAGCGATTGGATCACGCGCGGTCGCGGTTGAGGTTGTTGTCACCGGATGCGCAAATCGAACAAGGTTTTTTGCGACTCGATGATATTTCGAACCGGCTGGGGGCGGCGTTGCGCACGTCGGTACAGGTGCGGCGGCAACAGTGGGCTGAGGTGCGGGCGGCGCTGGCGCGGGTTTCGCCGGAATTTCGCGTGCAGACGGAATCGCATCGACTGCTCTCCCTGTGGAAGCGGTTGCAGGCGGCGAGTCCGGCTTCGGTGTTGAATCGTGGTTTTGTGATCCTGCGAGACGAGGCTGGAAAGCCGGTCGGTCGGCGGGCGGAAGTGGCGATTGGACAGGTGTTGCAGGCGGAGTTTACGGACGGAATGACAACGATGCGGGCGGAGTAGGTCGGGTGGAGACACGGCAGAGCATTTCGCTTGGCAGTCAGGCGTTGCTAATAACTATGGAACCTTGGCGGGTCGCCCTGACCGTTCGGCCCGTTTACCGAGACACCTTTTCCTATGACCAAAACCTCCCCTACCATCCGGGTCGTTGCTTCGGCACGACCTGGTTTTGTTCGCGTCACCTGCGCGGTGCTCGCGTGCGCTGCTGTCGGCTTGCGCGCTCAAACTCCAGCCGCTGCACCCGCTGCGGCAGCCACCGAAGAAACGATTGTCTTGTCGACGTTTCAGGTGACCACTGCGTCCGATAAAGGCTACCGTGCCGGTAATTCTGTATCGGCCACCCGGATCGATACGCCGATCAAGGACCTGCCTTTCTCGATCAGCGCTTTTACGCAGCAATTCATCACCGATGTGGGCGCACGTGACCTGTTCGATGTGGTGCAGTATGCTCCGAGCGTTACGAGTGCGGGACGCGAGTTTAACGCCGGCAACGCGGTCTACACGATCCGCGGCTTTGATCAGACTCCGCAGCACAACGGGTTCGTGGGCGAAGGCTACATCGACACGTTGACGGTCGAGCGTGTCGAGGTCGTGAAAGGTCCGTCGTCCGTGCTTTACGGACAGGTGGCGCCGGGCGGCACAGTGAACTACATTACGAAGCGGCCGGGCACTAAAGCGTCGACCACGGTCAATGCACAAGTGGGCACCCAGAGTTTTTGGCGCACGACGATCGACGTTAACCAACCGCTGGTTGATAAGAAATTACTGTTTCGCTTCAACGGCGCTTATGAAAACGGTTTCGAGTTTATCACACCCGGCAAGCAAAGCACGACCGTCTTGGCTCCGGTGGTGACGTGGCGCATCTCGGACCGAGTCGCGCTGACGGTCGATTACCAGTGGTTCTCGCGTCGGGAGACGCCGCCCCAGGCGCACATCAAGCCGAACACGGAAGTGGTCGCGCTGCCGCCCGCCAGCGGAATCCTGAGCGCCACGGGCGTTTTGATCAACGCGCTCGACAACAGCGATCCCGGGTTTCTGAGCTACTACCCGCTACCCCGCTCGTTTAACTATGTTTCGAACAACGACCATCGGTTCACGGATTATGAGACAATCAATGCCGAGCTGACGGCCAAGATCACGGATACGTGGACGACGCGCACGAATTTCAATTGGAGCAAGAATCGGGTTGCGCAAAAACTCACCGGCCTCGGTGCGGTGAGTATCACTGTGCCACCCAGCTACTATCCGGCCGGGGCGACTCTGCCGATTTCATCGGCGAATTATCTGATCGCGGCCCGCGCCTATGCGGCGGATCTGCTCAATAACATCGCTCTCGCGCTCAATGCGCCGGCTGCGCAGCTCGGCCGCCGCAAACGGCTTCAGGAGTCGTTTGGCCAGAGCAAGTCTTCACAGGTGGAATTGGCCGGCAATCTTGTGCTGAACGGTATCAAGGTGAAACCGCTGTTCGGTGCGCTCTACAGTGAATCGCGCGGTTTCGGCCGCTTGCGGCAATCGCCCACGGCGCAGTTCTTCCCTGTTTGGGACATGAAGAACTCCGCCACCTGGGACTACACGACTGACTTTGATCCTGTGACGTTGCCCTTCTCGACCAATAATCTCTCGGTGACGCGGAACAAGGCGGCTTACGGCGTGCTCAATTTCAGCCTGCTGGAGGACCGTCTCAATGCCGTGCTGGGGGCCCGTCGCAGCACCGCGAGTGGTTCGACGGACAACTACTTGGCTCCGGCTTCGAGCTTGGCGAAGGTGGAAAACAAGAAGACCACGCCGCAGCTCGGACTCGGCTGGAAAGCGACGCGCGACGTGATGTTCTACGGATCCTACAGCGAATCGTTTGTGCTCAATGCGGCGGCCTTGACGAAAGAGAACGTCCCAACCGGAGCCGCGGCTCCGACGACGTCGAAAGGCTACGAGTTCGGCGTGAAGACGGATTTGTTCAACGGCCGGGTGTCCACGACGCTCGCTGTCTTCCAAATCGATCATAAGGACCGAATCCTGCGGTTCAATTCCTTCAATGCGACGGGCGTGACGGTTACGAACAGCCAGCAAGGGACGCTGGATCGCAGCAACGGAATCGAGGCCGAGATCACCTGGTCGCCGATGGATAACTGGCAGATCTATGCCAGCGGAGCGATGAATGACATTCGCGTGAAGCAGGTGCCGAAAGGGGTAGAGGTTTTCCTGGGCGCTCACCCCGAGGCGACCGTGAAGGCACTCTTTAATCTCTGGACGCGCTATTCATTTAAGAACGACGCGCTGAAGGGGGTCTGGGTGGGAGCGGGATTCAACCACACCGGCGAGAAGGCGCAGCGCACCAATAATCCCAAGCTCTACCTGCCGGCCGAGACGCTATGGAATTCGGCGGTGGGCTATGATTGGAAGTGGGAGAAACGTCCGATGAATGCCGCGCTTAATTGGCAGAACATGGGTGACATCGAATACTTCCCTGCGAACCAACAGCGCGGAATGCCGGGACGTGCCGTGTTCTCGCTGACGGCGAAATACTAAGGGATCGCGACCGCGTCGTGGCCGTTGGCCATGGCCTAACATTCAAGCCCGCCGCGTGGCGGGCTTTTTTGTGTCCGCGGGTTGATGACATGTCGGCTGCAGCAAAAGGGTGGAATAATTACTCAGTATGGTTGCTCATCACGGGACCATGATTTCACGTTTGATCTACACGCTCTTGGCGTTGGCCGTCGTGGCCGGCGTCGCTGCCGATATGAAAATGAACACATCCACCCCCGCTCCCGCCAAGTCTGATTCAACGGACAGCCCCAACGCCGCGAAAGATGCACTCGCGTGCGCGCCCGGGGAACGGTCTGCGTGCGGCCTGCCCTCGAATGTCGTGATCGATATGAGCAAGACGGCGGTGCAGCGGACGGACGCGGAGTGGAAGGCGCGGTTGACGCCGATGCAGTTTCGCGTCGCACGGCAGCAGGGCACGGAGCCGCCGTTTCAAAACGAGTATTGGGATCACCACGAGGACGGGGTTTATTTTTCCGTGTGCAGCGACACGCCGCTGTTCGACTCACGGGATAAGTTTGAGAGCGGCACGGGTTGGCCGAGTTTTACCAAGCCGATCGAGCAAGTGTGGGTGGGCGAGACGGTCGACACGAGCCACGGGATGCGTCGGGTGGAGTCGCACTGCAACGTCGACGGGGCGCATTTGGGGCACGTGTTTCCCGACGGGCCGCGTGGGCAGGGCGGGTTGCGCTACTGCATCAACAGTGCGTCGCTGCGGTTTGTGCCGCGAAAAGACTATGCGGCGTGGGTGGAGAAGACTCAGGGCGGTCTGAAGTAGGGTGGAGTGGCGGCGGAAGCCGCTGCCACGAACGCCTCGGCGGTGGCTGTGAGTGGACGCCACCGACTGGGCGGGCGCACCCTCCCGCTCCTCGGTGCGCGGGCTCGCGCTGACCAAGGAGCGTGTAATGCCAATGTCCTTTGAGCTCTGGGCTTTTCGGTAGCCGCGACCGCCCGCGAGTGGTGAGGCGTCCACTCGCTGGCGCTCGCGGCTACCGGCAGTCGAAAACCCAAATGACGTTGGTGAAAACGATCCCGGTCAGCGAGTGGGCGCGGGCAGCGAACGCGTGAGGAAGGCGCGGATTCGGGCGCGGACTTCAGGTGTGTCAAAGGCTTTGCCGCCGTGGCCGGCACCCGCGAGGACGTGAAATTCCGAGGGCACGCCGACTTCGCGGAGGCGGGCGTGGAGGCGTTCGCTTTGCACGAGGGGGACCTGGTCGTCTTGATCGCCGTGGATGATCAGGAACGGTGGATCGTCTTTGGTGATGTTGTGCAGCGGGCTAACTTGGCGGGCGCGGTCGGCGCGGTCGCGGACGATGCCGCCGAGGAGTTTCGCGCCGTTGGAGGTGGCGAGGTCGGCGTCGGTTTTGCCGGGACCGGGGACGTTGACGGGCATCGTGAGCATATCGCTCGCGCCGTAAAAATCGATGACGGCACGGACGCGGCTGGAGACGGATTCGCCGGTGGCGGCGGGTGCAGTGCCGACGATACTCGCGAGGTTGCCACCGGAGGAGCCACCCGAAATGGCGAAGCGCTCGGGGTCGAGGCGGTAGGTGGCTGCGTGGGTGCGGAGCCAACGGATCGCGGCGCGGGCGTCGTCGATTTGCGCGGGCCACTGCGCGGCCCAGCTCAGGCGGTAGTTGAGACTTACGACGGCGTAGCCTTCGGCGGCGAGCCACGTGAGCGGGCAATTTTCTTTGGAACCGTTTTTCCAGCCGCCGCCGTGCGTCCAGAGAATGACGGGCAGCGGCTGGGCAGGGGTGGCGGTGGGGAGATAAAGATCGAGGAGGAGTGCGCCGGTGGCGGGACGGCTGTATTCAAGATTCGCGATACGCTTCACGTCGGCGGGGAGGGCGGGGCGCACATCGCCGGCTGGGCGGAGGTGGGTCCCCGGAGTTTTCGTGAGGGCATCGCCGAGGTCGGCACGGGCGGCGGCGACTTCGGCCTGGAGCCGGGCGACGATGGCGGGGTGGTCGGCGGCGACGTTGCGGAGTTCCGACGGGTCCGTGGTGAGGTTATAGAGCGCGAGTTCGGTTTTTTCGACGCGGTAACCGTGGCGGCTGGCGATGCCGCGGATGCCGGAGAGCTCGATGGATTCGGGTTTCATTTTACCGTAATTGGAGGGCTTGCCGCCGAGGCCGCGCTCGGCGGCGACGACGAGGTAGTCGTGCGGCACGTGGAGTTTCCATTCGCCGCGGCGGACGGCGTGGAGCTCTTCGCCGGAGTAGAACCAAAATTCGTCGCGACCTTTCGCGCCGGGTTGGCCGAGGAGGAGTGGCGTCAGGTCGGTGCCGTCGCGTTTCACGTCGGTGAGCGTTGCGCCGGCGAGGGCGGCGAAGGTCACGTGCAAATCCATGGTGGCAAACGGGGCATCGCTGACGCGTGCGGCGGGAACTTTGCCCGGCCAACGGACCAGACAGGGCACGCGCATGCCGCCCTCGAACGTGGTGAGTTTACCCTCGCGGAGAGGCCCCGCAGAGCCGGCGTGTTCGCCATAGGAGAGGAAGGGGCCATTATCGGAGCTGAAAACGACGAGCGTGTTGTCGTCGAGGCCGAGGCGTTTGAGGGTGGCCATGATTTGGCCGATGGACCAATCGAGTTCTTGGACGACGTCGCCGTAGAGGCCGCGCTGGCTGGTGCCCTTGAATTTTTCGGAGGCGAAGATGGGGACGTGCGGCATGATGTGCGGCACGTAGAGGAAAAACGGTTTGGCGCGATTACGCTCGATGAACGAGACGGCGCCCTCGGTGAGGCGGCGGGTGAACTGTGATTGGTCGGGATCGAGCTCGATGATCTCTTCGTTGGCGTAGAGTGGCAGCGAGGGGATGCCCGGGGTGGTGGGGTGGAGTGGACCGTTGTCGTTGGAATAGGGGATGCCGAGCCACTCGTCGAAGCCGCGGCGCGTGGGGAGAAATTGCGGATGATGGCCGAGGTGCCACTTGCCGAAAATGGCAGTCGCGTAACCGCGGTCTTTGAAGACTTGCGGGAGGAGTTTTTCCTTGGAGTGAAGACCGGTGGGGCTCGTGTGGTTGAGGGCGCCACTCATGCTGACGCGGTTGGCGTAGCTACCCGTCATGAGTGCGGCGCGGGAGGCGGTGCAGACGGATTGGGACACGTAGAAACTGGTGAAGCGCGTGCCCTCAGTGGCGAGGCGATCGATGTGCGGCGTCTTGATGTCTTTGGCTCCGTAGCAACCGAGGTCGCCGTAGCCGAGGTCGTCGGCGAAGATGAAAACAATGTTTGGTGGCGGCGCGGGCGGCGTGGCGGCGAGCAGTGCGGAGGTCGCAGCGATGGCGGTGAGGGCGAGCAGAACGCCGAGTTGGCCGGCGAGACGGCGGAGAGAAAGGGTGGGCTCCATGGGCCGAACGTAGAAAGCGGCGCGACGGAGGCGAGCGTCGAGTGGGGGCAGAAAGCGGTGCGATCACTGAGTGCCGGAGTGTAGGTCGGAATCGTGGCGAGGCAGGACGATTTCCGGGAATGGATCTGCCCTCAATCCGCTGCGGTGGGTCGTGCCGTAACGAGATGTGCTGACGGTTGAGGGATGAGTCGCAACCAAGCGCGGTTGGCGGAAAAAAGGCCGCAGGGGTGCACGGCTAAACGTGAAACGTTAAGCGTTGAGCGTGGCGGTTTGGGCGATCACGTTCGGGCGATGATCGGTCTCCACGAAGGCAAGGGCTCGGCCCTCAAGAAAAAGCCCGCTGAGCGCGTGTTCTCGCTACGCATGAACGTGGTCGCGTGCCGGCCGGTGATCTGGCGCCGTCTCCTGGTGCGCGAGTCGATGTGGCTCTCGCGGCTGCACGACACGATCCAAGTCGCGTTCGATTGGTTCGATTACCAGACGCACGCGTTTAATCTCGATGACCTCCGGTTTGGCAATCCACTCAAGCGCGACGAATTCATGATTGAGGATGACCGTGATGTGACCCTCGCCGACCTCGATCTCGAACACCGGGCGCTGTTCTCGTACGGATATCATTTTGGCGAGGGCTGGCAGATCGACATCCAGATCGAGAAGAGCGGGCCTTTGGAAAAAGGTGTGTTCTGTCCGGTGTGCATCGGCGGTGAACGCGCGGGGCCACCGGAAGATTGCGGCGGGATCGAGGCCTTTCACGACATGCTCGCCTGTATCAAGGAGCCGCATACTGAGTTGGGCCGGGAGTGGATCGAGTGGCTCGGCGCCGACTACAAGCCCGAGGCCTGCGATCTGGAAAAAATCAACAAGGCTTTGAAAAAGTTGGGTAAGTGAGTGAGCGGATGCGGGCTGCCCATCGCCCGACGCCGCTCAGCGGGGCGTGCTAGAGGGAGCGGCGGCGCAGCGCGTGATCGTGGATCTCGAAAAAGGCGCCGAACCCGGTGGAAAACACCGGCGGCACCAAGAGGGAAAATTCGTGGACCCAAGAAAGCCATGAAGCCTACGAGGTGAAACCCCGGCGATTGCGGAGAGGCCGTCCTGCGAATTGCGCGTCGAGCGGACGCACCGAAGCCCCGGCCGTCGACGACAAAGCCCACGCCAATAACCACCACCCATTCTCTGGATCGCCGCCAGCCATGCTGCACTCAAGCGCCGCCAGACGCGGTGCCGGCTTCCTCAGCGGGAGCGCCTGATCGCGCTGCTGCGGGGCAGGCACCCCACCTACAACGAAGCTCAATTCTTCGAGCGCGTTGCCAAGACGTTCTCCGACGCGCTGGCCGAGGACGTGCTGCGGGCGGTGGGGTTCTCCGTCCCCACGTCCTTGGATAAATAGACTCAAACCTACGGGCGTGGGGCTTGATTCCTAGTGGAGAATCACTTTGCCCCGGGGACGGTGCCGGCTTTCACGAGCACCATTTTCTCGGGGTCGAGGTGCTGCTTGATCGCGCCGTTGACCTGCGCCCTCGTGAGCGCGCCGATGCGGACGGGATATTGGTCGATGAAGGAGAGTTCGAGATCGCGGTTGAGCGTGGCGAGGATGGTGCCGGCCATGCCGGACGTCGTGGAGAGGGCGACTTTGAAGGTGCCGGCGAGGCCGGTTTTGCGTTGGGCCAGTTCGTCGTCGGTGATTCCCTGCGTATGCCATTCGGTGAGTTGGCGTTTGGTGGAGGCGACGCCTTTTGCGAGCATCTCGGGGGCGAAGTTGGCCGTGATACGCCAGTCGCCGTCGACGAAGGTGTCGCCGGCCACGTAGGAGCCGATGCCGTAGGTGAGCCCTTCTTTGTCGCGGACGTTGGCCATGAGACGGCCTGTGAAGCCGCTGCCGAGGGCGGCGGTGCCGACGCGCAGGGCGAGGGTGTCGGTATCACCATAACGGAGACCGGTGGCCTGGCCCCAAATCATTGAGATGTTGGTCTTTTCTGGCATGAACACATTTTGGTCGCGCGCGGCGTCGACGGCGCCGGGCTTGGCCGGAGCGGGCGCGGGCGGACGGACGCCACCGGTCCAGCCAGCGAAGACTTTGGTGATTTCATTCTTGGCGGAGGCGGCATCAATGTCGCCGACGAGGACGAGACGGAAGGTGGCGGGGCCGTAGTATTTCGCGTGGAAGGCCTTCACTTCGTCGAGGGTGATTTTTTCCGCGCTCGCGAGGATTTCGGCGGAAGGAGCTTGGCGGTTGGGGTGGCCGACCGGATACACGGCGCGGCTGAAGCTGTCGTCGGCGCGGAAGTCGGTCTCATCGAGCTGGCGGCGGTAGTTGCCCGCGAACTGTTTCTTGAGCTTGGCGAATTCCTCGGGAGAAAACGCGGGCGCGCGGAGTTGTTCGGCGATGAGGCCGATGACGAGCGGGAGATCGGCGCGGAGGCACCGCGCGCTGATGTTGAGCGCGCTGGGGCCGGTGCTGAAGGAGATCGTCGCGCCCGCGCTGCCGAGGAGTTGGGCGATCGCGAACTTATCCTGCTTGGTCGTGCCTCGGTCCAACATGCCGCCGGTGAGGTCGGCGAGAGCGGGGCTGGTGTCGGGGCTGAGGGCATCGCCGGCGGCGAGGGAGCCGCGGATGGTGATGACCTCTTTCACGCCGGTTTTCAGAATGACGAGGTCGATACCGCCGATTTTTTCGCGGACGGCATTTTTCGCGACTTGGGCGTGGCTTGCGAGGGTCGAGCACGAAATGAGTACGGAGGCGAGGAGAGCGGCCCAGGTGCGAGACGGGGAGGCGGCGGGACGGCGCGCGGAGGAGAGGGGGAGGAATTTCATGGGAGCAGAGAGCGTTGGATTGAGTGTGGGGCGGGGTTTAGCCCCGCATGGGCAGGCAGCGAGGCTGCCCCCTAATTTCGACGGAGCGTTTACTTGGCGGCGGGCGGCGTGAGCGGGATGAACCAGCCGGTGACGCTTTGGTTGAGGTCGAGGTAGCGATTGGCGACGCGTGCCACGTCGGCCGTGGTGACTTTGGCCATGGCGGTGTCGAGGGTGTAGTAGAGCGTCCAATCGCCTGCGGCGATGTCTTCGTTGAGATTGCCGGCGATGGAGAAGTAGCCGTCACGTTTGTAGGCGGTGGCGGCTTTGATTTTACCGAGCGCGGTGGCGACCTCGGCGGCGGTGACTCCGGCGGTTTTCACGCGGTCGATTTCTGCGAGGAGCGCTCTTTCGACCTGCTCGTGGGTGGCGCCGGGGGCGAGGTTGGCGTAAATATTGAGGAGCGAAGGATCGTGGAAGTAACCGGTGTTGGCGCTGACGTTGAGGGTGAGATTTTTGTCGGTGAGGGCGCGGTAGAAGCGACTGGTTTTCCCGGAGGACAAAATGCTCGCGAGGACGTTGAGGGCTGGAATATCGGCGTGGCGGGCGGCGGGGGTTTTGTAGGCGAGGCCGACGACGCCGAGTTCGCCGGCGCGGCGGATGGTGACGCGGCGTGGGCCGCTTTGCGCGGGCTCTTCGGTGTAAACCTGCGGGATCGGTTTCGGCGCGCGCGGGATGGCACCGTAGTATTTTTTGACGAGCGCGAGACCGGCGGCGGGATCGAAGTCGCCGACGATGGTGATGGTGGCGTTGTCGGGCCAGTAGAACGTGTCGTAGAACTCGCGGAGTTTTTCGATGGAGACCTTCTCGATGTCGGAGCGCCAGCCGATGGTGGAGTGGTGGTAAGGGTGGGCTTGAAAGGCGGCGGCGGTGATCTCCTTGTCGAGGGCCTGCTCGGGATCGTTTTCTCCGATTTCGAATTCGTTGCGCACGACGGTCATTTCGGGTCGGCGGTCCTCCTCGCGGAGCCAGAGGTTGCGCATGCGGTCGGCTTCGATGGCGATGTAGCCCTCGAGGTGCTCGTTGCCGATTTCGGCGTAGTAATTGGTGCGGTCGAGGTAGGTCGTGGCATTGTAGTTGCCGCCGACGCGTTCGAGGAACTGGTCGCTGCTGGTGCCTTTGGTGCGGTTAAAGGCGTCGGAGCCTTTGAACATCAGGTGCTCGAGAAGGTGGGTGGCGCCGGTCGTGCCGGTGACCTCGTTGCGGGAGCCGACGCGGTAGGTGACCATAAAGGTGACGACGGGTGCCGAGTGCTCGGGCAGGAGCAAAACGGCGAGCCCATTGGCAGCGAGTTGGTATTCGGAGATGGCGCCGACGGTTTTGACGAAGGAGAAGCCGTCGGCTTTGACCGGTGCGGTGGTGGGATTTTCGGCAGCGCGAAGGCGTTCGGGCGACAGGCTCAGGGCGAGTGCGGCGGAGGCGAGGGCGAGCGTGACGAAGCGGGGGCGGAGGAGGGAGACGTGCATGCGGAGTGGATACTGGTGACGGGGAAGATGCGGACAGTTGGCGGAAAGTCCAAGCGGTTAGCGACGAATGAACGGAGGGCGGACGGGGGTGTGCCGAAGGCGAGCCTGCGTGCCGGCCGGAGCGCCTCATCCCCCAGAGGGCGGTTGGGCCGCGGTGGTTAATCAAAAAACGGGAAAAGCCGTTTGAGGGCGGCGCGGTCGGGCTGGGTGCCGTATTCGCAGAGCTCGAAGGCTTCGGCGTGTTTCACGGTGGCCGCGGTGGCGCCGGGATACCACGCGGCGAGCTCTTTCGAGAAGCGGAGGGTGATGGCTTGGTAGCGGCGGGAAAAGTTTTCGCGGACCTGGCGCTGGCGTTCGCGCTGGCCGGCGGCGTCGGCGGGGTAAAGGGTAGCGGAACCGTTGGCACCCCCTTCGGCGAACTGCGAGACCATGACGGCGAGGGCGTCTAGTTTTTTTTCGATGACGGGGTCGATGGAGATGACGATGTCCGGCTTCGACGGGGCGGGCTTCAGGAAGCGGTCGGTGTAATACATGAAGACAGGATTTTTCTTCATCGCGGGCACGTCGGGGCAGAAGAACGGGACGGTGACCATAAAGGCGGCGTCTTGCACGAGGACGCCGGTGTAGCGGTGGTCGGGGTGGTAGTCGTTGGTGCGCGGACCGAGGACGAGATCGGCGTTCCACGCGCGGATGAGGCGCGTGAGAGTACGGCGGTTTTCGAGCGTGGGCTCGAGTTCACCGTCGTGGTTGTCGAGCACGACGCCTTGAATACCTAAAATGCGATGGGCTGCGACGACCTCGACCTTGCGGCGGAGGGCGAGGGGGCCGCCGGCTTCGCGCCAGTGGCCGATATCGCCGTTGGTCACAGAGACGAGGAGTACATGGTGGCCGGCGGCGGCCCAGCGCGCGGCGGTGCCGCCGAGTTGGAGTTCGCAGTCATCGGGATGGGCGCCGAAGGCGATGATGCGGAGTTTGCCGTCGTTGGCGGGCGGGATCGTGATGCCGGGAATGGTGGCGCGGAGAGCGGGGGCGAACGTGAGGAGCAGGGCGAGGAACGCGATGATCGCGGAGGGACGGGGGCGGAGGGAGGGGTGTTTCATAGGGAAGGAACGAGGAAAGGTGGCGGCCAGCATGGGCGGACGCGAGGTGGACGCCAAGGGATTTGGTGGTGTCGGGCAGCGTACTCCCGTCTGATCTGGCCACGTCGGTTTACACGGCCAGCGCGTCATGCACACGGCGGTCGCGTTTCGACACCGCCCGCAACAGCGCGCCATCGCGCGCTCTATATTAAGTATCAGGATACGGAGGGCGTCTTTCTCCGGCGGCACCGCCCCATGAGGACCGAACCCGCAACTGCCGAGCGTGTTCTCAGCACGCTCAAGGTTCTGTCCTCAGGAAAGCGGTGGGGCGGTTTCGTCAGTTGACCGTAGGATGTGTCCGCGTCGCGGTCGGCGGCGCGTTTAGGGCACT
>Ga0114966_10002871_pt1 | contig 15297 bp, 12 predicted proteins | sample M_130207_XF_Meta_FD_87029 | JGI IMG/M metagenome (GOLD analysis project Ga0114966, IMG submission 87029) | Freshwater microbial communities from Lake Montjoie, Canada to study carbon cycling - M_130207_XF_MetaG | ecosystem: Environmental > Aquatic > Freshwater > Lake | place: Lake Montjoie... | reverse complement strand
CAAGAACAATCTTATTTATGTGAAGCAGTTGATCCAAATTTAGCTGGGAACAAAGTGGGACAAGATTACACATTTAGAATAAAATTTGAAACCACTAAAGAAAATTATTTATTCAAAGACTTATTTATAAATAGCTCTAAATATTTCTTAACAGATAAAGAATATCAGGATAGGATTGATAATGAATTAAGTGTTGTTGGTTATTATAAACAAAGCACTTTATCCAATATTGATGCTTACAGGCTTTATGGTTATGCTGGAGTAATTCCTGATTTAAAAATGGAAGATAGCAGAACTATATTAACCAAAGTTGTAAACCCTATAGATTCTACAATAGTTTCAGAAGACTATGTTCCGGACTTAAACCAATATTCAAATAAATTTTCTACAATAAAAGACATTGGAGTGTGTGTTTCTCAATATACAAACTCTAGTACTAAATACTGGTTAAATAATTCCAATTCTGTAGTTGGTTGTTCAAATATTGCTAATGTTATTGATCCTGAAGCTATTTCAGATATTGTTGCTGATTCTTTTACAATTGCTTCAACTGGATACAATACTACTGATGGTTCTATAAGTAATATTGAAAATATCTGTCTTCAAAAAAATACAGTTAATTTAGCTTCAACTTTAAATCAATTAAGTTTCAACGGTTATCAAGATATTATTGAAAACCAGACTGCTATTAAAATAGTTCCAAGCGTAAACACTTCCATAAAAAGTTTTATTGTCAAATTACGCAAAACAACTAACGATAAAAATCCTTACGCATATGTGCAGTGTCAAATTTGGTCTAATTCTGGAGGATTGCCAAGTGTAAAATTAGCAACTGGGTCCAAAACATATTTAGATAATATTACTTACACTGTTAAAGATTATGAGTTTGATTTATTTTATGACTTGATAGCAGGTAATACTTATTGGATTGTTTTGGAAATTAATAAATATCCAGATGTTTATGTTTCTAATACACCTGGTCTTGCTACAGCTGCGGGTACTTCTGTTAGCGGCATATATGATTTTACTTTAAGAACGGGTACAGCTTTTACTAATTACAATCCAAATTCAGAAATTGGTTTTGGATCAACAAATCCAACTTTAATAAGTACTTGGTATAACATCGCTTCTATTGGTTCAACAAATTTCATGACCTTATCTGGAACAGGTGTTACTCTTTCAAGTCAAAATTATGTAATAAAAAATAAAATACAAATAGGTATTCAAGAATCTAGTATTATAATTTCTACTCCCAATAATTTAGCTAAAAATACTTATGCTAATGGATGGGTAAATGTGCAGGGAACTCCATATATAAAATTTTTCATTCCAACATTAGAAGTGTTAGGAGTTTTTAATCGCACTATTGATGGCTATGACACATTATTAGCTCCACCTAATAGACTAAGAGAAGATTTACCTAATTATCAAGTAGATGGATATTGGGCATATACTTGTAAAAAACTAGAAACTCCCACTGTTTTAAAAATATATCCAAGAGCTGTTTATTTATCAGCTAAATCAATTATAACTTCTGGTATATCTGGAAATTCTTTTGTATTAATTGGAAAAGATGATCTTCCAGCTAATATTTATGTTGGTGAAAAAATTCAAGACAATGATGGTAATAGCTACATACCAATCAATAGTACAATTACTTCAATCACTTTTAATTCTGGTACACAAGAATACACTATCAATATAAGCACTAATATAACTGCAAACTTTACAAATAAAACACTTACAATTGGTGAAAATAAATATATATATGTAAAAAGATCCAATGACATCCATTTATATGTTAGATATTATCAAGAAGGATCTTTAGTCACCAAATATATTTTATTGAATAAATCAGCTAGTTGGAATACTAAATGGTTCAAGAAAAACTCAATAAACTATTCAATCATAGATCAAACAATAACAGAAGACGAAAATATAACTACTGATAAAATTAATTTTTCAGATTATGTTGTTGGTGGTCAGTCAGAATATATAAATGGAGTAATTACAGGAAAATTCACTCCAAACTCAAGTTTAATTGGTAACACTTATACTTTTAAGATAGAGGCTTCAGGAGGATTTAGATTATATCTAAACGGAAGTGAAACTCCAGAAACAGCTTTTAATAAATGGACTAATTCTTCATTAACTTCAACTACAGGTTCAATTACTGTATTAGACTCAATGGAATTTAAAATAGAATTTTGGCATACTACAGGATCTCAAAAATTATCATTTATGTTCAACAATGGTTCTGGATATAAGGAAATGAACACAATATTCTACACAAATCCTGAACCTGATTCTGTTGAAATTGATGCTGAACCAATAGAAAAATTAGCATATTTAGTTATTGGAAAAACTTTAAGTGAAATAGACACTCCAACTCATGGTGCTCCTCCTGGCGACAGGCTTGTATTTAGGAATAAATAATGTCACCCAATAAACTATCTGCTGACATATTAAATAATGCTGTAAAGGCTTTGAATATTCTTCAAAGATCTTTAGATTTATCAATGTCTGTAAAAGAAAACGCCATTGGAGCATCAATAGAGTCAAGAAATGTAAATTTAGGTTTTGGTTTATCTGCAATTCAATCAAATAAAAATTCAAATTTAGACAAAATTTTGGTTTTGGGAAAAGGTTTATCAAAATCCATTTACAATAACTATAGCTATATACCAATAAACAATACAGAAACTGGGTTTAAAATAACTGATTTATTTACACCATCTGATGTATATTCTGATTGTTATATATTTGGAAGTATATATCTTTCAACAACAATTTCAGGCGAACAAGTATATGCTTCTTTGGCATACCCTATAGATGGATTATCTAGTGTTCCTTTTATAATGTCTAGAGATTTAGCAATTGGAGACGCTGTTGATTATTACAACTACTCTACATTTTTAAAAACAAATGCTCTATATGATGCTGCGGATTCAATAGAAATATTTAAATTTATTCTTAGTGTAGATTATTTTGATGGGAGTTTACAATCAGCTAGAGTGAAATTGTATTTGATAGATAATAGAAAAATAAGAACTGCATTAAGCTTTACTGATGAAAATTTAAGTTTTTCTTTCATAGATTCAATATTTGTAAATGATACTCAGACCACAAGGATTTATAATAAATCTAAAACAAATATTAAAAATATAATTTCAAATTGGATAAACTTAACTAGCTGGGAACCAAGTTTTGTTGAATATTGGAATAACCCAGCTAATGTAATGCCTGAAGAACTCAAAACTTTTATCAATAACGAATTAGGTATAATTATTTAATATGGCAGTTTCATCAAAAATTGAAGAAGTAATTTTAGAAATTACTCGTGTTGCTGGTCAAATATATAATGTCAACTACAATGGTATTGGTAGTGTTGACCAGCCTAATACTGCTATATCAGAAATTAACAATTTATATAATTTAGCTGTTTACGGGCTTCCTTATTTTGGAACTATTGAAACAAGCAGCTTAGGTTTTCAAATAAGTTATAATAGTACCAGTGATCGTTATAATGTAAGAATTAGTTCAGGTCAAGCTGCTTTTAAAAACAACTTAGTAACAGTACCTACACAAACTATTCCAATCAAAAAAGATTTTTCAAAAGTATATTCATTAACTACTCCTGGTGCAGATGCTTTCAAGTATGGCATAACAGTAGGTCTGCCATATGAGCAATTAGCAAATTCTGCTCAAATTTGGGAAACTACAGTTAAAACAGAATCATTACTAAATACATCTGTTGTGTTTGTTACAGACACAACTATAGCTTCAACTTTAGGATTTCCTATTGAAGCCCATGTAGGATCTGTATATCTAAGATTTTCAGAATTTAATTCAAACAAAACTGGTTTAGTTATAGACCCATCCTTTAAGGTTGGTTCAAATTATGGTAAACTTGAAAACACTATTTTAGCTGATACCCCAGTTAGATTTATATATCAACCTAAATTGAAATATTTATCTGGTTTTCCAATAGAAACAACTAATGAAAACCCAAGTTCATTTAATTACTTCCCAGAATTGCCTAAAGACTGGCTACCTATTGCAAAAATACTTGTCATAAATCCGGATAATCCTAAAGTTGCTGGTACTTTAGAAAATGCATACATAAGAACAGTGTATGATTTTCCAACAAACTCATCCTCAAACCCAATTTTAGGAAATTCAACAGATATAGGAAATGTAATTCAATCATCCAAATCTGCTATAAATGATTTAAATTCACTTTCTAAAAATATATCAGTTACATCTATCATTCAAGCCCTAAAAGCATACACGGGAAAGCAAACTTCTGGTACTAAAAAAACATTTAAACAATTTTGGTCAGCTCAACCATTTAGGCCAACATCTTATTATGCTAAGGGTATTTCTTTTAGTGGTTTAGAAAAATTTCAATTCCCATATGATTTTGCTAGAGCTTATTATGATGCTACAGGAGAAGATTTAAATCATATATTTGCTACATTTAGAGGGGATTTAATTACTTATAATTCTACCTTGATGTCAAATAATAAAGTCAATTCTGCTTTATTATCGTCCAGTGTGATTCCGTGTTCTAATTATGTTTCATCATTAGACTCTGGCACACAAATATATGGTGTATCAGTGGTTTCTAATATTTCATTAACTGAATATGGTGAAAGCGTTCCTGTTTACACCAGTCAAGTTTCTACAGATACAACTAATTCAAATTACTTGGTAGAACTTACATGGCAAGGCACTGGAGTTTCTAACCCAATGTTTTATCATGTTTACAAGAGACCTAAGCTAGCATCCGAATTAGTAGAAAGAAAGTTGACAAATGTAAGTGAAATAAATTATAGTCCTTACAATACACTAACTCCCGTAACAGATACTGAAAATTTTGAAATAGATACACCTTACATAGCAATGAAAGTTCTTGCTAATGAAAATTGTTTTATAGGTGGTGTTACGTTCAAAATGGGTTATATAAATCCAACTGCTGTAATTTACAACCCTAATACTACATTAAAAATAGGTTTGTACACAACATTAGGTGCAAACCCAAATTTAGCTTCCCCTGTTTCGAGTGAAGACACTTTTAGATATGGCGATTTAAAAGACGGCACTGAAAACGAATACACTATTAAATTTTCTACAGGGGCAAATTTAGTAAGTGGAACAACATACTGGTTAGGAATTACAAAATCTAGTAGTTTATTAGTAGGATCCGGTACTACTGAAAATTTCTATACTAGATCAATTTCAACTGGAACTTATAATTTGCTTTCATCCAACAATGGTAGTACTTGGTCAAACGAAAGTAAAACGGGTTATTTTAAACTTAGAGGATATATTGACACAGGATCTGTTGCTGGAGAATCAATTAGAAGAGGAATTCAATTAACAAACAGAATTGCTTTCTCGCCTCAAAGATTATCAGTGTATGTACCACCTGTTGAAAGTATTTTTGGCAGTACAGGATTAAGATTTGACGGATCTTCTACTGGTATAACATCAGCTTCAGACAGTACTATTAAGAATGATTTGATTGTTACAGTGACAGCTAGAAATGGAATCAACGGTACGCCTACTGTACTTTCTACCACTGTACCAAAAGGAACTGTAAGAGACACAAGATTTGTCTTAGGAACATCTATAGATTTATTTGATAGAATTGATGATGTTGTAGTACAGCCTGGTACAAATTTAACAAGATCAAATAATGGTCCAATTCTATGGGATATTTATGATCTTATTACTGTAGAAACGGTTCCATAATGTCATATTTTTATGATACATATAGCCAGTATTTTGTACCTGGTTTTCAAAAGGGTTACTATGATATTCTCATATTATCTAGAAGTCCTTATGATTATCCAGATTTTATTTTAGACACATCAACATTAGATACCAATTATATATTTGCAGTAGAAAATTTCAATGTAGCTTATAATCAAAGTGGTGAGTATGAGAGTAGATTATTTGGCGAAGGAGCTGATAATAATACTTTTGCCATTGGTAAAAAAGAAATTACATTAAGTTTTAAACTTCCTATAAGGATGGAATCATGGGGCTATACAAACTTTTCATTTGATGCTTTGTATGATTATTTTTTAGGTGGTCACAAAGGATCAAGAACCTATTATATTGGTAGATTTACTTCTAATACTCCTGCAGTTCCAGTTCCAATAGGCACATCAACAATTACTATTGATAATATTGCAGATTTTTTAAATCTTTCTGTCCCTTTTACAGCCAAGATTCAAAGTGACAATAATGCTCAATCTAGTGAAACTAAGACAGTAACAAGCGTAAGTAAAACAAATAAAACTTTGACTTTTTCTTCACCAACAACAATAGCTCATACTCCAAATATTAGTTATGTTTATGCAAATCCAACAGATTCAGGAAGGCAAGCTCAATTTTCATTATTGTCATTAAGAGAAGGTTTTTTCACAGGATGTATTGTCAATAAAATATCTTTCAATATACAGCCAGATTCTACAATTGTTGCCGATATTGAAGTTAAAGCTCTTGATATTGATGGCAAGTATCAAGTTGATGCTAGAGATAATTTTAACACTTATATCACAGCATTATCTAACAGAAAACCTACATTTTTACTTCAAGGTTCAAATTTTAGAATATCTTCTACTAATCCTGATAATTTTTATTTTCATTTAGGAACAGCAAGTCAAGATAAATTTTTTAATGGGTTTGAGGGTTTAGATATAACTAATTTTGAAATAAATTCAATAACATTAAATTTTGAAAATAATTTACAATCTGTTCACACATTGAATTCTAAAAATTACAATTATGAAGAAAGAGCTAATAATAATTTGTTGCCTTGGGCATATTATTCTGAAGGCAGAAAAGTAAGCGGAGAAATAAATTACACAAGTCCTATGAATCCTTTCTTACTAGCTGATAAGTTAGCAGGCCCTGGCAGTATAAATAAAGGTGGATTAGTTTATAATTTCGGGCCATTTTATATTACATTTGATGAAGTCGTATGGTCTCCAGATAATTCTGAAGCAAGTGTTGATTCAAATCATACAAAAGTATTAAAATGGTCAATTGCTAGACAAAATTTAAATGATAATCCTGAAATTACACCGACAGGAACATTTTAATGGGAATTTTTGTAAATCCTAACAACATATTTGAAATTGAAGTTTATTTTAATGAAAAATTTATTAATGAAATTCCAGTGGGAATTGTAATATTAGAAAAAGAAAATCCTAAATGTTCCAAAATATTATGCCAAGCTAAAGGAAGAGATTTTGAAACAATGTCTAAGATTTTAGAAGATGCAACTATTTTAAATTCTGTAAATGGAAGCCCTATGCTGAGAATTAGTATATTCTATAAACTCATAATTAGGAATTTTATTAAAGAAATTTATATTTTAGAAGATACAAATAAAACAAAAGTAAATATTACATCAGAATCAATAAATAATCTAAATTATGATATTGTCAAATCAATAGCAAAAAAATGGATGAAAATAACAGGAGGGTAATAAAATGGATTATAGCAATTATGCTTTGAGTATAAGACCCTCATCTTCATATAACGTATTTATTTGTGATAAAATTTTCCCATTCTCTCAAGAATTATTTTCTACAAACACAGGCATACCTTTTAACAAAAGACGGAGTAAATTACTTACATCTTTTAGTTTAGATTTGCATAATTTAGCCAGATTAACATCTAGTGTTTTAAATGAAAATAGTAGAAGTTTAATTGAATACGATACATTTAGTGAATATTTTTATCCACTTTATGTTTCTAAATTTAATGACGATAGCGGAGATGTTTATAATCAGCTTAAAAACTTTTATCCCTTAAATGTAGACAATCATCTTTTATATTCAGGGCAAAAATATTCTGCTGAATTTGATTTTAGTCCATTGATTTCTATATCAGGAACCAGTCAACAAATTGAAGCAGAAAAAGTAATTTATAAGGCTTCAATATTTCCTATTTATCCATTTATTTTATTTTCAACAATACAATCTCATGAGTCTTATGGGCCATCTTTTCTTTCAACATTAAATTTCAATATGTCTTCTATGGATAATTTACCAATTGTAAATATTAGTTGTTCTACAATTGGTGGAAAAATAATGGAAGTTATTAAACCAGCAGCAGACATTTATCCTGAGACAGATTTATTTGAACCATTATTATTGAATCCTGTAGGCGCTGGAACTGCTGTAACTGAATCATACACTAATTTCAAGAACCTATATCGAGCAGCTTCAATGCTAGATTGTTTTGTTGATGTAAACACAGCTCACACAAGTAAAGAAGCATTATTAAAAGCTATTCAGTCAAGAAATAATCCTGATTATCTTTTAACTGAAAGAATTGTAAGTTATAGTTTGTCTATATCAAATAATTTTGATATGAAATACACTCAGCCTAGTATTGATGGTCAAATTTTAGATGACAATATAGGCGCAAAATTTATAACATTAACTTCTAGAACTGTGAGTGGCTCTTTTACAATCTATAGTGTAGAACCAAATATAATAACACCAAGTTACGAAAATGGTATTACTCTTTATTTTGGAGGACCATTCTTTTACTCAATACCAAGAGTCAACTGGAATATGCCCAAAGTTACAATCAATCCAGCTGGTGGTTTCACTCATGTAATAACCTTTACAGCTAAATTACCAGAAAAAACAGGGTTATTTGTACCTGATTTGCCAGTTTCCGAGTTTGGTATTACATTTGATGAGGCTTTAAATTTATAATACAAATATGAATAAAAATGACGCTTTAGAGAAAATTCTACAAAATATCAAACTAGAAGATAATAATGATAGAAAAATTATTGATTATCAAAATTCCTATATTAATATAAATTTTGATAATGATAACTTTTTATTTTGTTTGAAAAATCTAACCTGGAAAGAAGCAATTGATATTGAATCTAAATCTTACAGATCAGATAATAATGAATTAGTCTTTAATTCAGAATTTGAAAAAAGATATGTTATTAAGAAATCTTTAAAATGGATTTATGACATTAAAAACAAAACCCATTATGATGAGGATTTGGATTATTTACTATCTCAAATAAAACATGAGGTAATGGAAAATGTTTGGCAAGAGTATTACAAGAATAATTATCTAACAGCAAATGAAGTTAGTTTTTATCATGAAGCTGCCAACAGATATTTTGACAATGAAAATATCAATGGTTTTCCAGTACCTCCTATTATTATTGAAGTGGGAATGATGATGAAAAATATTATAAGTTTTTCAAGAGATGAATTCTCCAAACTATCTATGAAAGAGTTTGAAATCATTCAACTTATTTCATCACTTTATAGAAAAAAATAAAGTTGAAGAAAAAGACTCTCTTATAAAATACGCATATTTAGTTCTGTCCCATTGATGAAATAAGTAATATGGTTCCTCATTTTCATTACAAGCTAAACCGTTTATAAATTTTATATTTACATTATCTCTTTTTATAGCTTCTCCAGTGGCACAAAAGGTACTGTCATAAGGATGACAATACTCTACGTGCTTTAATCCAGACATAAAATAATTCATATCGCTGTAAATTGCCTGATCAGGTATTATTCCTTTACTTTGTCTATTGGCATTTGTGATTGCTAATAGTAAATGATACATGACATCTTTAGTTTTTCCGCCTAATGTTCCACCATTTACAACAGGTAGTTTTTCAGATTCTTTATGATGAAAAATTTGAGTATTTTTTAATAATTGATGCCAATATAAATTAATATCATTATCTTCAATTTTCATTCCTTCGCAAACTAAAAATAAATCTTTTTCAGGTTTTGATATCATATAATCAAATGGATTTTTTTGAATGATTACATCTCTAGTGTCAATGTACATAGCATAGTCATAGTCTTGCCCAAATTCTTTTAGAACATCAAAAAATAATTGATACACATAATAAAATTCAGATTCCCTATAGATAACTTTGTCATATATTTTAGATAAAAAATTATGATTTTTTTCAGATATGTTATTTACAACAACAAACTTATCAGCATTTTTTACTTTTTTCAATGACTTAAAATAAATTTCTAAATCTAAAGATTCAAAAATTTTATCTCCAGACAAATAATTAATTAATAAATTTTTCATTCAAGTATCTTTCATAAATATTCTTAATGCTTATCTCTAACCCGTCAAAATTTAATCCCAAATTATTTTTACGACCACAGTAAGAGTTGCCTAATTGAGTATCCAATAAATCAATATTGACTTTATAATCTGATAAATTATTTATGATCTCTGCAATATCAGATAACTTGTATTTTTGATCATAAACACAATCGGTAGTTTTTGGCAACTGAATATTTTTTAAATATAAATCTATTATTTTAAGAAAATCTTTTACATACATAAAATCCATAAATTTATCTTGATGAATAACCATTGAATTATTATTAATATAATTAATCACGTTAGACTTAATCATTCTTCTGTCAGCTTCATCTTCAGCAAAAACATTAAAGATTCTTAAATTGTACATTTCATCATATTCATTAAAAAGTCTAGCAATAATATTTTTACTTAATCCATAAGAATCTTTAGGGACACAACTATAGACATTGGAAACATTCTCATCAATAGATCTTGATCTATCTAATTCTGCTCCAGATCCAAAATGTATCAATCTTTTAAAATTTTTTTTATTGTCAATCAAATTCATTGCCATTATTACATTATCATAGCATAAATTTTTTTCATCTTCTTCTAGTCTACTTCCGCCTTTAATAGCAGTGTGAATAACAATATCAAAATTGTTGTTTTTAAAAAAGTTTTTTGTTTCTATTGTATTTGTTAAATCAAAATCTTTTCTTGTATGCTTATATAAATTATGTTCCTTCAGATGATTGGATAAATGCTTAGCAATGAAGCCGTTGGATCCACTAATAAAAATGTTCATATTAATTAATTTCTTTTTTATTCTTTATATTTTGAGCAATTTCTAAAATTAAATCTTCTTGACCAGCAACAAGCTTTCTATTTCCCAATTCAAAAATTAACGATGAGTATTCAATATTGTAAAGCTTAGAAGCCTTAATGATTGGTTTTTCAAATCCAGAAAATAATTTGTTTAATCCAGTAAGTATATTTACAGGAGTTGGAACTGGAATATTTGGTACTAAATAATCAAGAACATTTTCCGCTTCTTTTATCACTAATTTGAAATCAATATTTGTATAAAAAGAATTTTTTTCTAAAACAGGAATGATTAATTCTAAAGGTGTATTACCTGCTCCAGCTCCAAACCCACAAATACAAGCATCAATTATAGTTGCTCCACATTGAGCGGCAATTAATGAATTAGCAACAGATAAGCCCATATTATTATGCCCATGAAATCCCACAGGCACATTTAAATTTCCAACGAGTAAAGGTATTCTTTCATTTATATCGTTAGGCATATAAGTGCCGGTAGAATCCATAATAATAATTGCTTCTGCACCATACGACTCCATTATTTTAGCTTGTTGTAATAATTCTTCTGCTGTAATAAGAGCAGACATCATTAGTACACCATGCACTTCAATTTTTTGTTTTTTTAAAAATTCAATATGGGTTTTTGATAATGTAGATTCAGTACAATGTGTAGCAATTCTAAATATATCAACTCCACAATCAATAGCAGGCTTAATGTCATTTTCAATTGTTGAAATACCAGGTATTGAATGAACACTTAGCTTTGAATTAACTAAATTTTTACGGGCGGTCAATAAAACTTCTAAATCAGAAAATTTACTTTCTCCAATTAATATAGAAGAAGCTCCCAAGCCATTACCGTGCCCAACTTCTACAATAGGAATTTTTGCTAAATCACAAAATTTACAATATTTTTCAATACTATTTAAATTAATAGAATGCTTTACACTATGATTCCCATCTCTCAATGACGGATCACTAATTAAAATATTGTTCATAAAAACTCCAAAATTTTAATTGCTGCACAATTGATAATGTCAAGATTTCCAGCATATTCAGGCAAATAATCACCTAAACCCCTTACCTTAACACTAAGCATTAAAATATTGTTTTCATTTACCATTGGAGGCATAACTAATTCATAATTTGGAACATATCTTTTTATTTCTTTAAGCCTAGAGTAAACATTTTCAACAATATTTTCAAAATTTATTGTTTCTAAATTATTTATTTTCATAAAAATTGTAGTTTGCATATCAACACAAGGTTCAGCGGGATTTATATTAAGAATAACTTTACAGTTTTTAGTAGTTGAAAATTGCTTTATGGCGTATTTAGTTGTTTCAATATAATTATCAATATTGATTCTAGTTGACATTCCAGCACTTTTTGAAGCAATTTGTGAAACAACTTCTATGTATTCAACATCTTTTACAGATTCACATATAGCATGTATCATTGGTAAAGACGCTTGACCTCCACAAGTAATCATGTTAATATTATCATACTTGTTAATATCTGAACCATTTATTGTAGGTACACAAATTTGTCCTATTTTGGCAGGAGTTAAATCTATGACCTTGATGCCTAAATTTCTCAATACATTGTAATGTTCAACAGCATCAAAAGCATTAGTACAGTCTAGAACCACATCGAAATCTGAGTTTTTTTTGAAATAATCTATGCCTTCTATTGATGTTTTAAAACCTAGAGAAGATGCTAATTTTATGCCATCTGAGGTTTCTCTTCTGCCAACAAAAGCAATATTTTCGTATCCCAATTTATTTAATTTAATTAATAAATCAGTTCCTATATTTCCAGTTCCTAATATACCTATTTTTTTCATCTTGTAATTTGCTTTGATTTTTCGCTTACTCCAATTAACATTTTATTTTTTAATTCTTCCAATGATATTAAAGGAGACATTTCTTCTATAGGTGGTGAAAAAATAGAACCATCATTATTCTTAACACCCTTGACTTTAGGAATAAAATCTTGTATTGGATTCATAAAAACTTCTAAAACGGCAGGTTTATTATTGGATAAAAAATTGACAATTGTAGAATCAAAATCTTCCATAGATTCTAGACTAAAATAATCATAACCAAAAGAAGGCATCAATTGATCAAATTTTGGCAACCCTACTCCTGTCTTAGTATCTACTCCAACGAAATTTCCATTAAATAACATTTTTTGAGTATGTTTAATCATAAGATATCCATCATTATTAAAAATAACTATTTTTATATTTAAATTATTTTCAATGATTGTATGTGCTTCTTGAAGATTCATCATGATTCCACCATCACAATTTAAGCACAATACAGGCTGATCAGGACATGCTAAAGCGGCTCCAATTGCTCCAGGCAAACCATAACCCATTTCACCTAAGCCAAGCGATGTAAACATTTTCTGATTTTGTTTAAGCGTTATAGCTTGATGACCACTTAATAAAGCTGTACCCATGTCAGTAACAATAATATGATTATCATATAATTTATCAGAAAGTTTATCTATAAAAGAATATGAGTTGACATATCCATCTTCGGCAAAAGATTTGTCTACTAAGGGATATGTATTTTTTAGATCATTACAATAACTAAACCATTGCTCTTGATAGGGCAAACTATCAAATTTTAAAATATTAAGTAAGAAATTATCACAAGATTCAATATGGATATCTGAATATCTGTCTTTATATTTGTTGATTTCATTTTCGTCTATGTCAACAATAATAATTTTAGCATTTCTGGCAAATTGTGAAAAATCATAACCAACTTGTGGTAAAGCTAATCTACTTCCTAAAACTAAAATAACATCAGCATTTTGCACAATAAAATTAGCTGCTCTTTGGCCATAAAGTCCAAATCTTCCAAAATGCAATATGTGATTATTGTCAAGAATGTCAATAGCAGACCAAGTAAGTAAAACAGGCAAAGAGTTTTTTTCTATAAAAGATTTAAATAACTCATTAGATTTTGATAATCTAACTCCGTTGCCTCCAATTACCAAGGGACACTTAGCGCTTTTTAAGATTTCATATGTTTTATTATAAGATTTATCTGATGAAATATTTTTTGGTCTTTCAAAATCCCATGGTAAAAAATTAACTACTTTTGATTGAATATCAAAAGGTAAATCAATTAAAACAGGTCCTGGACGATTTTCAGTTGTTTTAAAATTAGCAGTTTGAAGATAAAATTGAACATCTTTTTCATCGGTTATTCTTACTCCATATTTAACTATTTTAGAAGTCATTTCAACAATATCTAGACCTTGAGTACCAAGCATTCTTAGATCTTTGTGTTTTTCACAATAAGATGTTGATTCTTGCCCACATAAAATAAAACCAGGAATTGAATCAGCCCAATTACTTGTTATGCCGGTTATAGCGTTAGTAGCTCCTCCTCCAGCAGTTACTAATGCGGCTGATAATTTACCAGAAGCCCTATAATAAGCGCCCATAGCCATTACACATGATTGTTCGTGATGCATATATGTGATTTTTGTATATCCAAGTTTATTTATGGAATCAAAAATATGCGAATTTGCCGAACCAATAATGCCAAAAACAACTTGAATCTTAAGTTGTTTTAAAAAATCAGCTATGATATCACTTACTTTTAACATGATTTTACTTTTTCAAATTTATATAAAATCCATTAGATGAATTTAAAGACTGTTCTAATATTTCTATTAACACATCATGATTTTCAGGTTTAAAAGATTTAATATTATGAAATGAATTCATAAACTTTAGGTCGTCATTAGCCCAATGAGAAAACCCTAAATAACCATAATCTTCATCGCGACCACCGCCAATTAATTTTACAGGAATTGACTCTTTATCAATGAAATTTCTAATTACTTCAAATGGTCTCCAAAGCAAAAAAGGCGTTATGGAATATACATATGTCTTTTTACCTTCCAACGCCATACCACAAGCTGCAGCAACCATTGACAATTCTGAAGAGCCAAAATTATAAAATTGATCAGGAAATTCAAGCCTTATTTGATCAAATAAACCATAACCCAAATCACCTGTTAATAATACGATATCTTTATCGTTTCTCATTTTTTCAATCAAATAGGAAGCAAATATTTTTCTCATATTTTGACACTCTTGTAATCTTCATCAGACATTATATGATAATGGGCGTTTAATCCTTTTAAGAAATGATATTGTTCAACATTAGTATATCTTAAATTGATATTAGGTAAAAATGCTAATAATCTTTGCACTAGATAATCTACATTAACACTATCATATGCTGCATATCCATTAATATTGACATACACATGAATATTTTTAATATTCATTTCATAGATAATTTTAAGTGATTCCCAAAT
>Ga0114966_10002868_pt1 | contig 15307 bp, 19 predicted proteins | sample M_130207_XF_Meta_FD_87029 | JGI IMG/M metagenome (GOLD analysis project Ga0114966, IMG submission 87029) | Freshwater microbial communities from Lake Montjoie, Canada to study carbon cycling - M_130207_XF_MetaG | ecosystem: Environmental > Aquatic > Freshwater > Lake | place: Lake Montjoie... | reverse complement strand
AGTCCAATAGCAAAGGGTAAATTCTCCTCTATCTTCCAGGTTAACGAGAACTTGAGCCACATTTTTTGCCATCTTCAAAAGCTTTCGCACAGCAAACACAGCATGCCGTCCATATATCTCTTTCCATGCTACTTGGCTGTTTGCAATCATTGCAAGGTCAATAGCCAGATTCATTTTTCCTGATACGGCAGCGTTCGCTGATGGTACATCGGCGAACGCTAACGTGGCAAGCTTTGCTTCGGCGATTCTAATAATTGAGTTCACCAAGCTAGAACGGGTCGGTCTGGTAATCATAACAGGCCCATAAGCATCCTCTTTTGGAAGGCTGATTGTAGCAAGAGACAACAGAGCTCCGAATATTTGAGCACCAATGCAAGTCTGTGGAAGAATCATACCAGTATAATGGAAGACTCCTGCGTATTTCACGATAATATTAGGAGAAACGCCATCCAAAATGGCCAACTGGTCAACAGTGTTCAGCATTAGCATTGTTTGCAAATGCTTATACTTTACTAATATCTTGTCAAATCTGCGTTTGTTTCTGTGTATGTTGAAGTAAACATCAGCTTCCGGATTTTCAACATCAAATCCCTTTGACTCGAGATAAGACTGGTAGCTTGAAATTGCGTAGTTAATTGGCACCTTCTGACCGGTTTCTCCGGCAAAATTCACACGTCGGCGATCTTGCACTTGCCCATTTAGCAAGTTGTTCACAACTTCCGGAGTTCCTGACTCGCGATCCGAATGAGCGATTGCAAACGCACATATTTTTTGCATATCAGCATCTTGCTGAAAAGTGAAGACGCTAGGAAGAATGCCATCATGGCCGGTAAACTGGACCTTTCGGGGTTCCATCTTTTGCTTATTACAAAATTAAAATTTCATGTTTTGAAGCGTCATGACGTTTTCTAACGCTATATATCCATTTCAAATGATATATTATTTCAAATGATATATCATTTGAAAAAAACAAACATCAACCCGCACTATTAGTTAATTCCTCCGAGATGCGAACGTATCGCTCGGAAAGCTCGGCAATAGCACCACAATCGGCACATGCGAAGTTGCCGTCTTTCAAGATCATCAGATCGTCAGGATTGTGGCAGTGCTCGCACGTGTCTTCCACGTTGTGAAAGATGTATTCTTGCGTGTCTCCAGCGAGAAATGTGAAGTGCGTTGCATCATCGCACTCGCACATTAAATCGTCGCAAGATGGCTGTGGAAGCCAGTTTTTGTCTTCCTTGCAGTGGGGGCAAAACTTTCGCACCATGAAAAATGTTTATATTACAAAAAAACTAAAAATGTGGATATATAGCCATGAAGAAACAAGTGATAGTCGGTATCGTTGTAGTTATCATTTTACTTTTGATGTTTGTCCCCACTGACGGCTTTGCGAATGGGATGCCAGCTGGAACAGCTTATTATACAGATGGCACCACACACGTAGGATTTAGACATAACAAAGACAAGTCGCGATCAATGAGATTGTCATCTAACAAAAATGTTATAGAGAGATGGCTTAGTGCTCCCATGAGTGACCGCGGCACGTGGGAGCAAGAATATAAAGGCACAGATAGCAGTCCCACAACGAGAGGAATATACCATTGCTACCTGCGTGACGATCCTCCAAACTCCGACCCGAGGTCCATTTTTATTGGCGATCCGCCTCCCATCGCACGCGGAAGGACTTTTGATGGTATGTATTCTCAGCTGGTGTTTAACCAAGAAATATCAGTATGGCGGAAAAATGGCAGCTATGACACTATAGAACTGATGGAGTTTAAACCTGCATACGGAGGACGTCCAAAAAAATTCAGCAGAACATTTAAGAACAAGTCCCTGTAGAGCAAGTCCCTATAGGGCAAGTCCCTGTAGGGCAAGTCCCTACAGGGACTTGCAAACTTGCAAACTTGCAAACTTGCTCAATAGAGATACTCGGAAGCGATAGCTCCGAGAACATCAGGAAGATGCAGAATAATACAGGATTTCATATAATTGATGTTAGCATCCTCTTCTTCAGCTAGCCGGAGAAGCCTTTTTTTTACGATTGGGGATTCTGTAAACATGTTATCAGAAACATAATACCAATTCCAAGGCTTATCAGGATGTAACATTATTATATCGCAAGTAATGTTGGGATTTGCAGATACATAGTTCCAATCCCAAGGCATTCCAGGATTTTCCATTATAATCTCCCATGTAATGCTTGCATTCGAGGATATCATATCCCAATCACACAATTTGTCTCGATTAGAGGCTATAATATCCCAAGTAATGTTTGGATTAGAACACACACCATACCAGCTCCAATCTTTATTGGGGTTTGCCATGATAATCTCCCACGTGATATTTATGTTCTTTGAGATGATATACCAGTTCCATGCTTTATCTGGATTGGACTCAATTATTTCCCAACTGACATTCTCAGAAATAGCATTCCAGTTCCATGCTTTGTCAGGATTTGCTTCTATAGTTTCCCAACTTGCATCAATAGACACACGCCACAGCCGTGCCATTCCTCTGCTCACATTTCTCCATGTAATATTCGTGTTCATAGAAATGCCATCATAATCCCACGGTTTTTCTGGATGTTTCTCCACGATTTTCTGTGTAATATTTGGATTAGCCGAGACGCGATACCAGTTCCATGGCTTGCTTGGATTCGCAAGTATCACATCCCAGCTAATATTCGGATTTGACGATATGCGATACCAATTCCAAGGCTTGTCAGCATTTAAAGCAAGTAGCTCAATTAAATGGTTTTTCCCCAGCTGTATCCTGTACCGGTTGAGCATATTATACCGTATATTAAAACTAAATTGTAAAAAAAGAAAGTCATCGTAATGGCAAAGTGCGTCTCATGCAAGCGTATTGTGCTATTATTTCCAGTATGCACGCGGGCAAATTTCTGCTTGATGCTATCATAGCATCAGCCTCTTTGTCCTTTATGTACAATGCTTCAAGAGCAACGGAAAAACTGCTAATATAAACAGCGAGCGCGAAACTTTCCGAGCGCTTAATGTCTTCCAGACATTTGATGTCTTCCAGACATCGAGTGTCTGGGAGTGTCTCCCCGTAAAACTGCCGTTCTATGTGGCTGAGAAACCTGTCGCGAAGAAGAAATGCACGGGTCATGTCTTTGTACATCCTTCCACTAGCCGTGTGGAAAGTATCACAATCGTAACAGAACAACCCCTTGTTGCAGAAGCGAAGCCTTCCGCATCTGTGGGAGTTAAAGAATATAGCCACTGTTCCAGATTCTTCGAAAAGAGAAACTGAATGTTCAGGGGCAGTTTTGGTTCCTGCGAAATTCGGACATACTTTGTTGCCAAATTTCGCCCCTGGCTGTCTGACGTACACCACTTGCTCCTGGCACTCTGGACAGTAAAGCATCAAGTTCAAGTTTTCAAGTTTTTGAGTTAAACTTGAAAACTTGAACTTGATGTTTAAGATTTTAAACTTGAAAAAACTAAAAATATTTGCAAATCACAATTTCTGTAAGAACAGGAAGCAAGTGAGCATTAAGCAGGTCCCTGATTTTATTCGCGTAAAATAGTCGCATTTCTCCGATTGATTTCGGAAAATTGCGATGCCATTCTCTCTGTGCAAAATTGCCATCTTCAAAGCACTTCCTTACAAAGTCGATAATCGGCGTGCTCAGCTTTACGAATAAGTCAAAGTTGTAAATGTGCACCAGATTGCAATCAACACAAAGCAACCCATTATCGCACAATATAGACATTGATGTGTAAGGACTGAGCACATCGATGTTAGCTGGGCAAGGAGTAGGATAAACAGCATAGCCACTTTCTTTTATCCAAAATACAAACCCTTCAATTGGTGAACCATGGTTTGTGCAATAATACGCTGATGACCAGGATCCTCTACATTTGAACGTCATAATTCCTGAGCAAGCCGGGCAAAATACCTCAAGCTCCATTGCTTTATTATTAATGCTTTAATAAAGCAATGCTTTATTATTAATGCAAAGCATTAATAGCAAAGCAAAACTAAAAAATGAAAATTTAACCAGTTTTTTTGAATGATTATGTGTAACTTGCCACAATGTTGTCAATTACGCTTGGGAACAGTTCGAGCTCTGTCATATTTTGAAGTATGGCTTTCTTCCTTTCCTCGCACATTTCCCACATGCTGATTGGAAATGTATTTTCCCAAACAATCGGGTTAAACGAATCGCCTGCAAACTGAAGCTTCATGGCTGCGAAAAGCCCTGCTTTCACAGAAGCAAAATACGCATCATTCTCGCAATACGTATTTTCGCAGGATGCACAGACAAGCTCTTCGTTGCAGAAAGTAGCGAAGCTAGTTACGGGCGTGTCGCATCTAATTCCGACTAAAATGTAGCCGCTTTCAGCACTCCAGCGTAAATAGTAGCATTCGTGCCCACCTTGCACAACACACCTAAATTCTTCTGGATCTTCAAACTTTGAGAATGGGCTCATAGCATTGCATCCAAGGCAATAAAGCTCCATTTGCTTTGAAAGGCAAAGCTTTGAAACAGGTCTCGTTTTAAAACGGCTCGGGTTATAAAGTCTCGTTTTAAAACGGCTCGGGTTATAACCCGAGCAAAACTAAAAAAGAAATTTCAAAACAGAATTCTAATTGAAAGAGGCTGAGTAATTTACAATGATCTCCTCAATCGGACTGGGAAGAAGTCTGAGCTCAGCAAGGGATTCGGCTATTACTTCCTTTCGTTTCACATACATGCTCTTGAGTCTTGCTGGAAAGGTATGTATCCAGGTTTCTTTGTTGAAATCTTCATCAATCTCAAACAGACGATGCATCGCTCTGAAAAGATTGCTTTTTATAATATCAAAGCACAAGTAATTATCACATCGCGTATTGCGGCATGATATGCAAATAAGGTTTTCATCTTTGAAGATACCTATACTAGATCCGAATTCACAGCGAAAATTGACAACATAATATCCCCTTCCGGTTCCCCATCGCATGCTATACTCTTCGTACATGTTGCATTTGGCACAAGTGAATGCTCCATAATGGTCTTTCAACTCCGCAAACGGGACCACGTTGTCGCATGTAAGACAATAAATGTTCATTTTCTAAACCAAAATTTGGTTTAGAAACAAGTCTCGTTTTAAAACGGCTCGGGTTATAACCCGAGCAAAACTAAAAAATAAAAACGAGTAAGTGTCGGCTAATGTAGTTTTACAATAAGCAAAACAAATGACGTTAGAAAAAACAATATGAACTCCCAAACGATCGAACTGCCCTACATGGGGCAATATGCGGTTTGGTTGCTCATAATTGTTTTTTGCAGCACTTACTCATCGAGCTTCTTGAGGACAAGTTGCCAACTTTGGCAACTGCACAGCTGAACGTTGATGGGCTCACCATCATTGTTCAGTGCTTCCTCAGGTCCTGTGCTGAACTCGCCACAGCATGATGGCTCGCCATCAATGAAGTAGATGTCGCATCCTTTGCAGAAGAACATTTCAACAGCTTCCTCAGCAGTGGGAATCCACTCTGTGAAGTCGTTGACAGTCTTTGTGCATAGAGGGCAAATCATAGTTTTTCGGGGCGTCCGATTCGGGTTATTAACAGGAAAAAAATCAATATTTTTTAGCACGGAACATCTTCAAATCAGCCACCCCCTTATAACGGCTCGGGTTTATAAAGGCTTGTTAATAAACGAGATCAATTTACAATTGATGCTTGTTAATAACAAGCCAAAACTAAAAAATGAATAGGGGCATGATCTAGATTAATTCAAAATCTGAACCCTTCTAAAATGAATAAGCGCGCCAGTTTCCAGCAGTATGGACAACTCAACGTTCAAATTGTTCAAATTAGCCATCTTGAGTATTTCCACCAGAGTTCCCTTAGAGTCTTTGCCCTGGAAAGACATGTGCACTTCATCACACCAATGATATCCCTTTTTCCCGTTCTCGTTTGTTAGTTTGAAATTGAAAGTGGTGTTTTGTAATATTAGTTGGGTTGGCATCGATTTCCATATGTCAACTATGATAGACCTATAGGTCTTGGTTGCTGATATGATTTCGTCGTCTTGCTTTATAATACATTCTTTGATTACTGAGTGTGCGAGTTGCACACGTCTAAGTTCTTCTTCCGTAATATACTGCTTTTTCGGAGTAAGAATGAGTTCCCCGTTAATGATTTCTTGTGTGTAATTTTCGATATTAGGAATGCGAATTACATCGGCCATGTTTGCTTTGTTTTTTAACTGAATGTTTGTTAGCTTATTTTTTAACTGACTGTTTGTTAGCTTATTTTTTAACTGAATGTTTATCAAACATTCTAATTCAAATTTCAAAAAGATGCGTGTGCTTTATACATGATAATTTCCACATGTAGACATGTACATTGTTTAGACAATGTACATTATCCCAACTATCGTTGGGAGATACAATAGTTGAGACGTGAAAAAATGCTATGTAGCATTGATTGTTTTTTGCTTATTCGCGGTTAGAAAACATATATTGGAGAATGATGTTATCAAATGCTGGGATCAAGGGAGTAGATCTGAGTTTGATAAGCACTTGTGAGATCATTACGGCTCGTTCGGCATAAAGTTCTTTTAGCAACTCTGGAAAATTAATCCAGTTGCTTATATCGAACTTATCCTTCTCAAATTCTTTTCGCATTGCTGCGTGTAGTGCTTTGATATCTCTCTGGTTGTATTTACACATATCCGAAGGAACATCGCATGTATAACAAAGTAGCTCTGCGTTGAATAAACGAGCGATGCCATATGGCTCAAATTGCTCGTGATAATGCTCACAAGCAAGCTTTGCTCGCGTGCAATATCCTTTGCCAGGTACCCAACGTGTGGGGTGAGTAATCCATGCTACGGATGGGTCGCCATTACAGCATCGCAATGATCCTCCAGCAAATCCCTCAGCTTTAACAAACTTGGTGTTGCGATTACATTGCACGCAAAAATGCTCCATGCTTTCTTGATTTATAAATCAAGATAGTATAACCATCTCGTAAAAAATCAAACTTAAACTGCTTTGATGGGCAACGCAAAATGTATGATTTGCGATGATTCCAATTTAATAGAGCTCAATTGTCAAGTTCGTCAAACGGACCATCTTAAGTATTTCTACTAGAATCTGATTGGGATGTGAGTAGTGGAAGGCCTTTTATTTTTTAGAGTGGGCATCATTTTATGATGCCTTATAATTTACAAAGGCCTCATATTATACGAGGCAATAATATAGAAGTGTTCGCATGTCAAAAACGATCGCCTTAGTGAATTCCGCGCATGAAATGTATGCCGAGTTGAAGGCACTTCATTATGACCTAACAGGCCACAAGGTGTTGCCAAAGCTCACATATGCGTGTTATGGGGCTTCCGCTGACGGGACTTCCGCTAGCAGGGCAAAGTATTATGGCTATTTTTGCTTGCGGTTAAAGCCGAAATATGTTTATGTGCTGTGGATATATGCCATTGGCGGCGGTGTTCAGGCCATGAAGGAAATCATGAAAGTTGCCAAAGGGCTAAAGGCCAAGCATAAAGAGTTGGCCGCGGTCAAATTGAGTTGTTCAATAGATCCTGGCGAGGAAAAGGGCACAGTGCTACGGCGAGTTAATTTCTACATCAAGTGTGGATTTAGGGTTTATAAGGTAGACTATAAGGGGGCTAACGGTGTGTCTTTAGGCATGACTCACGAGTTATAAAGCAGTATTATAAGGCTTTGCAAATTGCAAAGCTCTCATAGAATATGAGGCCAAAACTAAAAAATGAAAAGGCAAACTTTGTTTGCCAAGTTAACCTGTCTGGCTGGCCTGTTGTGTCAGCTTGGCAATTTGCGAGGAAAGGCTGGGTGTCCACAGCTCTGGCTTAACTAGCCCGCCCCGGCTTATTTCTTGTGTCATCGCCCAAATCAGCCTATTATAAAGCTCCATGTAGCAGTAAATCCCGCACTCGCAGGCAATGCCGTCTTCTTTGACAAATGCCGCCCTACACCCGCAATCTGAAAGGGGTCTGAAGTTATAATAGCCACAAAGGACAAATGTGATGTGTCCTGGCATGTCCCTTTCACAGCAATCGACAAATCGGTTCTTCCTCCAACGGGTGTATTCGTCGCAATCTGGGCAAAACCTCCAATCCCAAACTTGGCCAGACATCCAATTATCTTTAATAAGCTAATTCAAAACTAAAAAATGAAAAGCCTACCTTCTTATGGCATAGCCTAAGACCTCTTCGATTAGCGGAGGCAACAATCGCCCCGCTAGCCCTTTCCGCACAGCCTCGCGCCTTCCTTCTGTGATTTCTGCAACTTGCCAAGGAAGGCTGGGCATCCAATTTGGCGAATCATCCAGACCGCCCCAACTAATCTCGGCCGCCATCGTCACATACATTCTAGCATATAACCGCTCATATGTCCTGTGGCGCACTGGCGGTTTGCCGTGTCGGCATATGATTCCATCGGCTGATACCTTCGCCTCAACACAACCGCACGGCGAATCCAGCCTGAACATATAGACACCATTCCTGACAAATGTTAGATGTTCTCCCCCGCTCTGGCAGACTTCGTCTTTATACCAGGCAGAGTAGATATTACACTCAGGGCAGTATCGTCGCGTGTACATGGCCTGGCTTATCTTGGATTAACTCGTTAATCTTAAGCCTGTCTGATTCAAATTTATAAATTTGATTTGGCTTCATATATAAAACTGGTATATCCCTATGAGCAGATTCCGCAACCTCGAAGCCAGACATTGGCGAAGCCACGGATATTTAGTTCTCCCGCTGGCGGACGAAGCCAAAGTGTCGAAGGCCTGTGCGCTAATAGACGAAGCACTTCATGATGCCTATTCTGGCGGATATCCAACCACTAAAGAAGAGGCCGCCCTATGGATTCAAGCAAAGTCTAAACTCCAAAGCCACCCAGATATTGTGGGGCTGGTGGACGACGGCCTCGCTGACACCCTACGGGCAATTCTGGGGTCCGAGATTGTGCGTATCAAAACATCGCAGATCGCATATCGTTTCCCAGGGGAAGGGGTCGAAGCGAACAGTATCCACATCGACAATTTCACGCCGAAAGATTTCGAGCGCAGGCGGCTGCCCCCAGAATTCCAAATTCTGGCCGGGGTGGTCTTAGAGGATAACCTGGAGCCGAACTGCGGAAACTTCACATGCTTCCCGGGCTCACACAACCAGATTCGGGCCTGGTTGACTGACTTCAAAGACCCATACGGCTATTTGTGCTCCGAAGACATCGCGGCCATGGCCATGTTCTCCTCTCTGGAACTTTCAGCCCCGCACCAAATTTGTGCGGCGAAGGGCTCCGTAATACTGGCCGACAGAATGCTGGCGCATCTTATTAGTGCCCCAAACACCAGCCGCCGCATTAGAAAAATCGTGTGGTTCCGCATCAAGAGTGTCAATCAACCTCGCAGCCACCTATCCCGACAACCCACCAAATATGACACGCCGGAGCTAATCGCCATGGAGACTCTCGGCAAATGCTATGTTGACCAAACCGCTGAGCCGATGACGATCTTCGTCAAGCCGAACATTCTTCACCATATCCCCAATATGTTTGCCTCGATGGTAAAGATAACAGGGGACCATATAAATGGCAAATTCGCCCTGGCCAGTGTCCACAGTAGCGGCTTTCTGTCCATGGAATCACATGCTATATGGCACAAAGAATTGGCCGCACTCGACAGCCTGGCCGAAATCGTCAAGGCGATAAACTCGACAGACTACAATCAACTCCTGAAGAGCTGGTTCGTCGTCCCAGAAGAGGCGGGGCTCCACAGTGATGCCACCATAACATTCCACCACCTACACTCACTTTCAAAATCCCGCATGATGACCGAGTGGGCTGACATCTTCGGGATCAGAGTCGAGATCGCCCGTGGCACACCAGGCCGCATACAGATGGTCGGCCACTTGAGCTCTATCCTGGCCTATAAAAACCAGGGCATTCTCAGGCTCCACTGGTCGAAGTCCCCGGTCTTCGTAGTGGAGTAGATGTGAGGCCTTACTACAGGCAATGCAAGTTAGCTTGCCTTGCTTTTTTGCGGGACTTATCAAATTGAACATCCATCTTTGACGGGCAATTAATTGCCCTGGCAAAAAACATATCAGTTTGGCAAGTTAACTTGCCAAATTAATTTGCCTGGCTCACACCAAGTAAGCCGAGACAATCTCAACCAACACCACTGGCAACTTATCAGCCAGTGCGGCCGCCGCAGCCTTCTTGCGCAACTCCACCAGCTCTCTCGTTCTCTTCGGAAAGGTCAGAGCCCAATTCGCCACCTCAAATGTGCCAGCGGCGGCTTCCCGCTCCATGGCTCCTATTAGCAAGTCCCGCATGTCGTGGTGCTGAGATATGAACGAGGAATGATTCACGCCATCGTCGTCAGGCCATGCCGCCTCCTGGTGAATGGTGTGAGACTTGTAAGTATAGAAAGCATATCTGCCGCTGTATATGTGAGTCGCGTGTGTGTCATTGGTTCCGTTCCCGCCCACACACATCAGCATCCCAAACACTAATTTACACGGTTTCCACTCGGTGTATATACTCATGTCCAAAAAAATCAAATTTAGCTCGTGCACCGTTGTGCACGGACATGCACTAATAGACATACTCAGTTATGATGGTTTCCAGCACTTGCGGAAGATGAACCGCAATTGCTGATCGCGTATGTGCTATGTTTGCATCTTCTGCGGCTGCGAGTTCTTCTAACTGCTTTTTTACCGTGGGGTCCATTGTAAAGGGGTTGCCAGACACAAATTCGTAGACCCATGGTAGGTCAGGATTTTCCATTATGTTTTCCCATGATATGCATGGATTTGCTGAAAGACCCCTCCAATCCCACGGCTTGTCAAGGTTTGACATGACTATGTCAAACGTTATGCCTGACATTTCAGAGATAGCATACCAGTTCCATGCTTCATCTAGGTTCGACATGACCATGTCGAACGTTATGTTTGGGTTTATGGAAACAGCATCCCAATCCCACGGCATGTCAAGATTCGACATAACCATGTCGAACGTTATATTTGAATTTTCTGAAATTCTTCCCCAGTCCCACTCCACATCTGGGTTTGCTAAGATTATATCCATTGTTATGTTCGGATTCATGGAAACAGAATCCCAGTCCCACTCCACATCTGGATTTGCCGTTATTATGTCCATCGTTATGTTCGGATTCCCAGAAATATACTCCCAGTCCCACGCCACATCTGGATTTGCCATGATTATCTCCCACGTTATATTTGGATTCACTGAAACACAAGCCCAAATCCACGGCATGTCTGGGTTTGACATAATTATGTCAAACGTTATGAGTTCACTACGCGATAGCTGATGCCAATTCCATGCTTTGTCGGGGTTTGCCAAGATCATCTCCCATGTTATGCTTGGATTCATGGAAACATATTTCCAATCCCATGGAACATCTGGATTTGCCATGATTATCTCCCACGTTATGTTTGGATTCATAGAATGCCAATTCCACGGTATATCAGGGTTTGCTTCGACTATTTCCCATGTTATGTTCTTGTTTCCGGAAACTTGTCCCCAATCCCACGGCTTGTCTAGATTTGACATGACCATGTCAAACGTTATATTCGGATTCATGGAAATGAGATACCAATTCCATGGCTTATCTGGAAGAGCAGAAATAAGCTTCCATAAGTGGTTAGTGTCTAACTGTCTTCGGTACTTGTTCGACATATGTTCTTTTTCAAAAAGAACTTTTTTAATCAAGCAAAAAATAAAATTTAGTGCATCATGTCCAGTTCGTTATAAACGAACTAATATACATATTCGGTTATAATGTTTTCTAGAACTGGTGAAAGATGCGCCACAATAGCCGATCGAGTTTGTGCAATGGTCGCGCCTTCTTCAATAGCGAGTGCTTCCAATCGTTTTTTCACGGTGGTATCCATAGCAAACTTATTGTCGGACATCCACTTATAATTCCATGGTTTGTCAGGATTTGCTAAGATTATATCCCATGTTATATTTGGATTCATAGAAAGACAATCCCAATTCCACTCCTTGTCTGGGTTCGCCGAGATAATCTCGGCTGTTATATTTGGATTCCTGGAAAGGCAATTCCAATCCCATGGCTTGTCTGGGTTCGACATAACCATGTCGAACGTTATATTTGGATTCATAGAAAGGCAATTCCAATTCCACGGCCTATCTGGATTCGCCGAGATTATCTCCCATGTTATGTTCGGATTCCTGTAAATATAGCCCCAATTCCATGGCTTACCTGGGTTCGCCAAGATTATCTCCCACGTTATGTTCGGATTCGCAGAAATATAGTTCCAATTCCACGGCCTATCTGGATTCGCCGAGATTATCTCCCACGTTATGTTCGGATTCGCGGAAATATGATGCCAAGTCCATGGCTTACCTGGATTCGCCGAGATCATCTCCCACGTTATGCTCGGATTCGCAGAAATACAGTTCCAATTCCACGGCTTGTCTGGATTCGCTGAGATAAGTTTCGACAAGTGGTTAGTTTCAGCATGTTTCCTGTACTTATTTGACATGCTTTCTTGATTTATAAATCAAGATTTATAAACGTAAGCTGTATAACAGCTTACAAAAAAATCAAATTTAGTTCATCATGATTGAAGAATCATGATCTGTAAAACACACAAAACTAAAATCGTTATTTTTTTTGAAAGAAGTCTTTTTTTAAAAGAAGTCTTTTTTTAAAAGAAGTCTTTTTTAAAGAGTACAAACACGGTTGGCACATACATAGTCTATGATGATGTCATTAAGTACTGGCGGAAAATCTAGGTGTTTTGGAAGTGCTTTTTTCAGAGCTTCATCATGCTCGCAAAGAAGAGCTAGATGACCTGGAAACGTATTGACCCAGTGGAGTGCAAATTCTTCTCCATAGTTGAATAGGTGATCCATGGCTAACCGCAGTTCGTGATAGATATCATAGTATGAGCGATGATCTAACAATAGTTCTCCACATTCATAGCAATCAAGAGTATCTTCACAAATGCGCACATTACACTCGCCGGGAAACATAACATTTTCGCATTTCCAACCACGCATGCGATATCTGTATTCTCCAAATAGCGAGGTAGGCTCCACTCTCGGATACTGAAGAGCACATTCAGAGCAGTCTTCATCCTCCTTTCCTCGCAAGGAAAGAATGACATGCTTACACTGAAAACAATACATAGCAAATACAAGTATTTGCAAACAAGTTTGTGAGCAAATACTCGTATTTTCTAATCCAAAATTCAATTTAAGAACATTGCTATTCCGGATACATGGACGCGACGCGTTTTACAAGCTAATCGAGATACCACCCCATAGGGGAATTCTTATTGTGCTCCTCTGAGACACTGCCACTGGCGCTACCAGGGGAGATTGCCCTGGTGGAAAAAATGAACTCTGAGATATAGGCCTGGTTTTCCTTCCGGTGATCATCAAAAACTCATCGTATTCCTTGTCAATCATCGCACGAAAGACTACCGCTAATATCGGTATGATTATGAAGAGATAGAGAAATTTCCCATCACTCAGCATTTTGTTAAGAAATAGCTTCGATAGATATAAAAAAACCATTACACTCACTATCATAACAGCGAACAAAATCATATAGTCGTACATTTTCGCTCCCGTATATATTCTTCCGCATATATATTAGAGAATATATCCTCCAGCACATATGTGTGAGATGACGACAAACTCAAATCATTTTTCTAATGCTAGTTTTAATTAAAAAATTAAAACTTACAAGAAACCGGCAACCATTTCGCAGAGAACCGGAGGAAGCTTATCCGACAATGCTTCAGTCGTGTTGTATCTTCTCAATAATTTCCTTTGTTAGCGCTGGAAAAGTTGGAGCCCACATTGCTGGATCAAAAGTGCCAGCGTTAGCCTCTTGTAACATGGCACCGTAAGATCTCTGGTAAAATGAAGATCTGAGTATGTCTGTAGTTGCGTAATCAAAGCCAATGTATTTACCATTTCTGACCACGACATCATGGTAAATACCAGTTCGCCATACCCCACATAGTTCTACGTTCATGTACAATGACCAGTCAGTATATTTGTCGCAGAAAGGACAATACCTTCGCATTGCAAGTTATGCAATGCGATACTTGCAGTATCAAAAGGGTTTTTATGAACATGCAATTTAAAATTTACTAAAGTCAGAATTGCCAGAGATTGCCTAGCAAAAATAATATGTTGCGAGCAATCAATACACATACTCCGTTATGATGTTTTCGATAACTGGGGGAAGGTGTGCGTCGATGGCCGATCTCGTGTGGAAGATCTTCTCATCTTCTTCTTCCGCAAGTTGAGATAAGCGTTTTCTCACGATAGGGTCAGCCGTGAATATGTTCTCTGCTATCTGGTTCATATCCCACTCAATGTCAGGATTTGCCAATATTATCTCCGATGTCATGCTTGGGTTGCCAGAAACTAAACTCAAATCCCACCTCTTGTCAGGATTCGCTGTGATAATCTCCCAATCTATGTTTGGATTCTTTGAAAGACCACGCCAATTCCATGGTTTGTCTGAGTTCTCCTCTATAAACTTCCATGTTATATTCGGATTCCATGAAATCATCCCCCAATACCACTGCTTGTCGGGGTTCGCTATTATAATTTCGCATGTCACATTTGGATTCATACAAACATAGGACCAATCCCAGGGTTTTTTAGGATTGTTTGATATAATCTCCCAATCAATAGCTGGATTTTTCGAAAGACACGTCCAGTTCCATCCTTTTTTCGGGTTCGCAGCAATAAATTTCCATGACACAGAAGGATTTTTGGAAAGTCGCCCCCAATCCCATGGCTTACAAGGATTCGCGGCTATAATTTCGCACGATATGTTGGGATTGCCAGAAAGATATCTCCAGTTCCATGGCTTTCTGGGATTCGCTAGAACGATCTCCCACGTTATGGCAGGATTCTCTGATATAGCATCCCAGTTCCATCTCAGTTTTGAATGTGTCTTTATGAATTCCCACTTTACGTTTGGGTTAGAGGAAACATAGAACCAATTCCATGGGTTATTAAGATTTGCTAATATAATTTCCATTGTAATACTGCGATTTTCGGAAATCATGTCCCAATCCCAGTCAACATTCAAAGCAAGAATAAGCTCCCATAGATGATTAGTTTCCAACTGCTTCCTGTACTTGTTCATTTGCAAGATTAACTTGCAAGTCAATATCGATCGCCAAAAAATCAAATTTGCCATCACAAATAACTCACCACCAAGTCAATAAGAGGAGGAAGCAGATAACCGCATGTTCCTTCGTCTATCTTGGCGCCGATTTTCT
>Ga0114966_10002866_pt1 | contig 15311 bp, 11 predicted proteins | sample M_130207_XF_Meta_FD_87029 | JGI IMG/M metagenome (GOLD analysis project Ga0114966, IMG submission 87029) | Freshwater microbial communities from Lake Montjoie, Canada to study carbon cycling - M_130207_XF_MetaG | ecosystem: Environmental > Aquatic > Freshwater > Lake | place: Lake Montjoie... | reverse complement strand
GGCGCGCAGCGGGCCGGGAGCGTCATGCTGGGAAGACGGGCTCGCTCCCGGCACCACTCGACCGTCTGAACGGCGAGACGCTGGCGGCACGCGACGGCGCACACCCGCTGGCATTCCTGACCGGGGCTGAGCTCCTGACGCCGTGCACCGACGCGCTCTCAGGTTCTCTTGAGGTGACACCTGGCAGCCTGGTCGGCGGTGAGATTCATGCCCGTCTTCGTGTTCGCGCGACCAAAGAGATCAAGGCGCGAGGGACGCGCGTCTCTGTCAAGGGCTATCTAGTGCGCGAGGTCACGCAAATGCAGACACAGAAGAACGGCGATCAGGAAATCACCACAACCTGGGTCGAAGTGCTTGCCAGCGAGATCGTCAACGTGCCGCTGATGGAGATCGCCGTGCCAGCAACGCTAGCCATGGGCGACGAGATCGACCTCAAGATCCTTGCACCCGCTCCAAAGCTTGGGCCACCCTCCGTGCATCTCGGTGCCTACATGGTGGTGTGGACGCTCCAAGTGGAGTGGGATATCGCTGCAGGCGGTGACGAGCGCGTGGCCGCCGTGGTCAACGTTGCGCAGAACCCAGACCTGCTGCGCTCCGGGGTGCTGTCGCTTGGGCCGTCGGCAATGATGGCCGCCTGGTCCGAGGGCGAGGTCTCCATGGATGTTGAACCGGCACCACCGATTGCTCCGGGTAGCGCACTGCAGGTCAACGTTCGTTGGCCGAGCGCCTCTGGTGGCCGCGGCGCACGTGTTGAACTGTATGCCGACGTGAAGATGGCGCCGCCCGTGCGCATCGCCGCAGCAGAGTTGCAGACGAGTGACCTGGCGAAGGGGAGTCTCGTCACCTTTGAGATTCCGAGTGACGCCCCACCTGTGTTTGACGGAGTTAAAGGGGCACAGTTGTCGCTGCGTTATCGCATTCGGGTGCTCATTGATCGACCGATGCGCAGCGACCTTGCTGCAGAGCGCAACGTGGTGATCGGCTAAGCGACGCTGCGCAGCGCCGTTACGACGATGCTGGCACCGAATCCGATGATCACCACCTGGCCAACGATGCGCGTCGCAGTGACCGCGCGCTCTGGAAGGATGCGACCTGCAGCGGCACCGATCGCCCCCAGCAAGAGTTGCCACGAGAGGCTCGCTCCCGCCGCGCCAACGGTGAAGGCGACGGCGTTGATCGGGTCACTCCCGAGACCGGGGAGTCCGACCGCGAGGGCGACGAAGTAGAGCACCGTGGCCGGGTTGAGCGCCGTGAGGGCGATAAAGCGAAGGTAGAGCTGCACCACGCCACCGCGAATGCGCGGATCGTCGAGGTTCGTTCTTGCCGTGCTGGCGCGGCGGATTCGAGCAATGCCGATCAGGCCACGCAGACCAATTGAGACGAGCACGAGCCCAGAGAGCACCTGGAGCGGCACGATTGCAAAGGCGAGGAGGCTGCTGATCAGCCCGCCAAGGGCGAGGGCCGAGGCGCAGTAGAGGAGGTCAACGGTGGCGGCACCCGCCCCAGCCGCGAGCCCACGGCGCAACCCGCCGATCATGCCGGTCTCGATGATCAGCACGGCAATGACCCCAACGGGGACAGCGATGGCAAAGCCTGCAAAGATGCCTGCGAGCAGTGCGCCGTACATTGGCGCATCATAGAGGCGCGGGGTTCCCGCGATGAGATGGAGGAGCAATGACGCAGATCTTCCTCACCGGTGGCTCAGGATTCGTCGGTAGCCATGTGGCGCCCGCGCTGATCGATGCGGGACACAGCGTCGTGGCGCTCGTGCGCAGCCCTCGCGCAGCGGCCGACCTACGGAAGCGACTCGGCGCGAACGAGTCGAGCCTCGTGACGCGGATCGGCAGCGTCAACGACCCGGCGGCACTGGCCTCGGCAATGGTCGGCTGCCACGCGGTCGTCCACCTCGTTGCTCTCCCGCGCGACTGGAACAACGGCGCCGACCTCCATCGCGTGAACACCGAAGGGACGAGGCAGGTCGTCGATGCGGCGCGTACCGCGGGCATCACACGCATCGTCCACCTTGGGGCACTCGGCGTTGAGGAGCGGGCCGACCTGCACTACGCCGACTCGAAGGCGCGTGCCGAACGCATCGTGCGAGAGTCTGGCCTCGATTACACGATCCTCAAGCCGAGCCTCATCTGGGGCGAGCGCGACGGGTTCTTCAACATCGTTGCCGCACTCGTCAAGATCCCTGCACCGATCGTTCCTGTCCCGGGCAACGGGAAGAGCCGCTTCCAGCCGATCTGGGTTGGCGATGTTGCGCGTGCGATCGTTTTCGCGCTCGCCCGCCCCGAGCGAACCATCGGTCGCTCCTTCGAGCTTGGCGGGCCACGCTACTGGACCTACGCGGAGATCACCGCTGAGGTGGCTCGCGCGCTCGGCAAGAGGCGTCTGATCATGCCAATGCCCGTACCGCTCATCAAGCTCGTCGCCGGCGCATCAGAACTTGTGCGATTCCCATTCCCTGTCGCAACAGATCAGTTGCGTCAACTCGCGCTCGATAACATTGGCGCAGTGGATGCAGTCGAGCGGGAGTTCGGCTTCGCACCTGCCGATATGGGTGGCCGACTCGGCTACCTAAAGATGCCTTCGAAGAAGCAGTAAGGGGGAGCGATGCGTTTCCAGATCAGCACGAACGGGCTCAACGGCGCGACTGGAAAGGGTGGCGTGCTCGCGCTCCCCATCTTTAGCGACGAGTTGGAGACGGCGCATCTACATCAGATCAACGCGAAGAGCGCTGGCGTTGTTGCGAGCCTTCGCGCGATCGGCGAGGTGAAGGGCACCCTTTACGGTGCCGCACTCGCCCCTGCTGGCACGCTCCCAGCCGAACATCTTCTTATCACCGGCGCTGGCCCAGTTGCTGAACTTGATCGCCAGGTGTTGCGCCGGTGGGCATCGGCAGTTGTGCGCCGTCTTGCAGGTCGCACGGTCACGCGCCTCGCGATCGACGCCACGCCCCTTATTGCCGCACTGCGCGGGAAGGCTCCTGCACTTCGCGCTGATGGTGGCGCAAGCTTCGGTGCTGGAAACAGCAGCACGCCAGCGAAGAACGCGGCGGAGATCCTTGTTGTCGAACTTCTCGTGCGTGGCGTCATTGAGGGCATGTTCCATGAGGGGATCGGCGGGAAGAGCACGATCAGTGCCGCCCCTGCCAAGCTCGATCTCGTGGAGATCCTCTTGCCGGCTGGGTGCGATGGCGCCGCTGCGCAGGCAGCCGTCCGGCGCTCGGAGATCATCGCCGACGGTACGGTGCGAACTCGCCGCTGGTCAAACCTGCCGGCGAATGAGGCCACGCCACTCGCCGTCGCTGAAGCCGCACGCGATCGCGCACGTGCAGTGGGCCTTCGCGCGCGCATCATCTCTGCGAGCGAACTCACGCGCATGGGCGCCGGGATGCTGATGGCGGTAGGGAGGGGCTCCGACAATCCGCCGTGCCTCATCGTTCTCTCTGGCGGAGCACCTGGCGCAAAGGATCCACTCGGTCGCCGCTTGGCGATGGTGGGGAAGGGCGTCTGCTTCGATACCGGTGGCATCTCTATCAAGCCCGCCGACGGGATGGAAGAGATGAAGATGGATAAGAACGGCGCGATCGCCGTGATGGAGGCTGCAGCCACAATCGCGCAGCTCGATCCAGGCCGTCCGATCCATGCGGTGGCGGCGATGGTGGAGAACATGCCGGGGAGCCATTCAACGCGGCCTGGCGATGTGGTGACGGCGCTGAATGGGAAGCGCGTCGAGATCACGAACACCGACGCAGAGGGGCGCCTCATCCTCGGCGATGCGATGACCTTTGCTGAGCGAGAGTTGAAGGCCACGCATCTTGTCGACGTCTCGACCCTCACGGGGATTGCCTATGCCGCCTACGGCGGCGAGGTCGCAGCGGACTGCGGCAACGATGCCGCCTTCCAGGACGAGCTCCATCTTGCCGCCCGCACGGCGGGTGAGGTCTACTGGCCGTACCCGTTGGCCAGTGCCTACAAGAAGAACATGGACACCTGGTCCGCCGACTTCCAAAACTCTGGCACGCGCGAGGCGTCGCTCATCCGAAGCGGCCTCTTCCTCAAGGAGTTTGCGACGGTGCCATGGATGCACCTCGATATCGCTGGAACGGCATATCGCCGCACGGCGGCCCCGTTCGCCGGTCGGGGCTCAACGGGTGCAGCACACCCGACACTCGTCGAGCTCGCCATGGGCGGCGGAGTGCGTCGCCGCGCCTGATACCCTGACCGTCAGGTAGCGACGGGAGGCACATGGACGATCACGGGCCGCATCAACCCAGCTCACGAGGATGGCGGGCGCGCCTCGCACTCGCCGTCGCACTCCCGGTACTCGTTGTCGGGCTTGGACTCGCGCAGGCTGGACCTGTGCGCGGCGACGCCCTGGACGATGCGCTCGCTGAGCAGAAGGCGCTCGCAGCCCAACTTGCGAAGCAGCAGCAGGCCCTCGATGCGCTGATCGCCCAGCAGGGGAGTCTCTCAAGCGAGATCGCTGCGACGACTGCGTCGCTTGCCAAGAACACCGCCTCGCTCGCAAATATCACGACCCAGATCCAAAAGATCACGATTGCTGTGGCAACAGCACAGCGTTCACTCCTCCAACTTAACAGTGCGGTCGAGGCGCTCGACAAAGAGATCTCGCGCCTTACGGCGCAGCAAGAGGCAAAGGCGCGCGATCTTGCAGACCGGCGCGATATTCTCGCCGCTCGGATACGCGAGGCCTATATTGCCGATGCTACGCCGCCGCTCTGGATCCTCTTCTCAGGCCAGAGCTTCACCGACATCTTGCTCGACATCGCCGGCTTCAACGCACTCGGCACTGCCGACGTAGCGCTGGCACAGGGGATCAGCCGTGACGCTGCACGCATCGCTGCAATTGCCGAACAGGTTCGCAAGAACCGCGGAGAAACAGCTCGCCTTCGTGCAGCTGCGGCGCGGCAGAAGGCGGCACTCGACCAGCAGGTCGCAGCACTCAATGCTGCAAAGGAGCGGCTCGCTGCAGCGATCGCAGCCCAGAAGAAGATGCTGGCGGAGCAGAAATCTGCGATGGCTCGCGTGCAGAGGAGCAAGGCGAAGCTTGCCGCTGCAGTTGCGGCGCTCAAATCACAAGAGGCACAGGTGAAGGCAACGATCGATCGACTGCTCGGGGAGAACTACAACTCGGGCATCCCCACAAATTACGCAGGTGGTTGGACTTGGCCGATCCTGCGAGAGGTGTCTGGTTTCGTTAAGCCAAAAAATAGCTTCAGGCCGTACATTTCACAAAAGTACGGCTGTGTCAGCTGGAAGGTGTATCCACGGCGCGCAGGCTGCCCGTCCTCAGCGCCATACTTCCACAATGGCGTCGATATCGCGGCTGCTGCGGGCACGCCGATTTACGCCGCAGCATCTGGGAAGGTTGTCCTTGCTGGAATCTGTAGTTACTGCGTCGTGTGGAAGGGGATGCGCTCGCTCGCCTGGGTCTGGATCGCTCACTCGAAGTCGCTCGTGAGCTTCTACATGCATATCGGTGACGGACAGGTTGCGAGCCAGCCGCGGTGGAGGGTGAGCGTTGGCGACATTGTGACGGCCGGCCAGCTCATCGCGTTCGTGGGAACGACAGGGAATGTCACTGGTGCGCACCTCCATCTCGGACTCCTCTACAAGGGGCAGTACGCGTGCATCCAGCGCTACCTCCCCCAGGGGGCGTGCCCTGCAAACTGATCAGCAGCTCACCATCGCCGCGATCGCGCAACTGCTCAGCGACTTCGATATCGCTGTCGGGAGTCGGCAAGAGCGCGCCGGTGCACATGTGTGGGACCTCGACCTTGACGGCGAGCGCCGCCGTGGCCTGAAGGTGACGCTGATCTATGAGGATCGCCCCGATGGCGTGCTCGTCGCTTGGGCGCATCTTGCACCACCGCTTGGCGATGGCCTACGGAAGGCGTATCGGCAGTTGCTCGAATGGAACGACCGATTCCTCTTCGTAAAATTCGGCATTGCAGAAGATGGGCGACCAGTGCTGAGCTTCGAACTGCATGCGGCAACAGCGAGTCGCGATGCGTTGCGTGAAGGGCTCGCCCGCATCCTGCTGATCGCCGACCTGTTGCTCGACGAGATGGCGCCGTGGATCTGGATCGGCGGGAGGATGCCGGCCGACGATGCTGCGCCGCGGCGGAATCGCCCCCTCTTGAGCGCCGATCCTCGCCTCCCTGCTCGCCTCGAGGGGTAGGCACGAAGGTCTACACTCAGCATATGGCTGACCTTGATCGTCCCCTGCGCCCCGTCCCTGCGCCAGCGCCGAACGTGCTGACCGGCGAGAACGCCGACGTCTACTTCTTGCGCACCGAGCAGGTGCTTCGCGCCGATGGGCGCAACCCCCATGTTGTGATGGAGGTCTTCTGTCGGCGCGACGATGCAGTCCTCTGTGGCATTGATGAGGCGAAGGCGTTGCTCGCGGTCGCCCTCGAGCGCGATGCCGAAGCTGGCCACGCAGAGGTGTGGGCGCTGAAAGATGGCGATCGCGTTGCGGCGAAAGAGGTCGTGCTGCGCATCCATGCCCCATATCTGAGCATCGCCCACCTCGAGACGGCCTATCTCGGCATGCTTGCGCACGGAACCGGATGGGCGACCGCAGCGCGGAGCGTTGTGGATGCTGCCGCCCCCACGCCGGTCGTTGCCTTCGGGGCGCGGCACGTCCATCCCAATGTTGCCGATCGTCTCGACCATGCGGCGATCATCGGTGGTGCCGCTGGTGCGTCGACGACTGCAGGGAGCGTGCGGAACTCGCTCGCCCCGGTCGGGACGATGCCGCACGCGTTGATGCTGATCTACGGCGATACGGTTGAGGCCGCGCTTGCCTATGACCGCTCGGCTGAGCCGGAGGCACCGCGCATCGTCTTGGTCGACACCTTCCGCGATGAGGCAGAGGAGTCGGCACGGGTCGCCGCAGCACTTGGCGAGCGCCTGGCGGGGGTGCGCCTCGATCGCGCGAGCGAACTTGGCGGCGTGACGCCAGAACTTGTGCGCGAGGTGCGCGAGGCGCTCGATGCCGCCGGTGCACGCCAGGCGAAGATCATCATCTCTGGCGGCCTCACCCTTGAGCGCATCGCGGCCTTCAAGGCGGCCGGTTCGCCCGTCGACACATTCGCCGTCGGGAGCTCCATCTCTGGGAGTCGTCCGATCGACTTCACCGCAGACATCCATGCAATCGACGGGCAGCCGATCGGCAAGCGCGGCCGTGGCGTTGGCGAGACTCCTGCGCCGCGCCTGCGCCAGGTTGACCTCGCCGCATGGCGTGCGGCGACGACCCGATAAGATCAAGCCATGCCAGTAACGATCAGCCAGCCAGCCACCACGGCGCGCGACCTTCTGACGCAGTCGGAGGCGATCGCTCGAGCGGCCGCCATTCACGACGTGCAGTACGGCCTTGAGCTTGGCCTGACCGCGCGTGCAGAAACGTTTACGGGGCGCATCACGATCTCCTTCCAGCTCGACCCGAATCCGCCGGCAGGATCAACCTTCCTCTGCTTTCGCGGTCGCACCATCGAGTCGCTCCGGATCAACGGAGCGCTGATCGACGCACCAGACTGGAACGGCTATCGCATCAATCTGCCGCTCGCCGCACTCAAGAGAGGGGCAGCCAACACCATTGAGGTTGTCTACGAGAATGCCTACGACGCTGGTGGCGACGGGGTCTTCCGCACCATTGATCCAGAAGACGACGCCGAGTACGTCTACACGAACTTCGAGCCGTACGAGTCGCATCGCATGGCGCCGCTATTCAATCAGCCCGACATCAAGGCGCGCCTGTCGCTGCGCATCCTCGCCCCCGCAGAGTGGACCGTTCTTGCCAACTCGCCTGAGCTGAGCCGCGGTGCAACCGACGCGACCGGACGTGCGCTTCGGACATTTGCCGAGACGCCGCCGCTCTCGGCGTACCTCTTCGCCATGGCGGCTGGTGCCTATGTTGGTCGGCAGTTCGCCGTGCCGGTTCCTGGTCGCGCCGAGCCACTCCCGGTCGGCCTCTGGTCGCGCCGCTCGCTTGAGCGCTACCTCTCCTACGACCTCTTTGAAACGATGACGGCGCAGGCGCTCGCCTATTACGGCGAGCTCTTCGGTCGCGTCTATCCATTTGAAAAGCTCGATCACGTCTTCTGTGCCGAGTTCAACCCTGGCGCGATGGAGAACGTTGGCCTGATCACCTACGGTGAGGGGTACCTCTTCCGCAGTACGCCAACGCCGAGCGACATCACGGATCTCGCCGAGGTTGTCTTCCACGAGATTGCCCACATGTGGTTCGGGAACCTCGTGACGATGCGCTGGTGGAACGACCTCTGGCTGAATGAATCATTCGCGACCTATGCCTCGTACCTCTGCCTCACCGAGGGCTCTGAGCACACGGGGGCGTGGCGCGAGTTCAACATGCAGCTGAAGCGCTGGGCCCTTGCTGAAGACGACGCGCCAACGACACATCCGATCGCAGGCAGCGTTGATGACACCGATCAGACGTTCTTGAACTTCGACGGGATCACCTACGGGAAGGGTGGCGCCGTCCTCAAGCAGCTCGGTGCACGGCTGGGGCGCGCCGGATTCAGTGCGGGCCTCCGCCTCCACTTTGAGCGACACGCATTCGGGAATGCGACGCTCGACGAATTCCTCGCCTCGCTGCAGGAGGGGAGCGGGGTTGACCTCTCGGCATGGTCGAAGCAGTGGCTGCAGACGAGTGGGCCGAATCGTCTCGGCGCACGGATCGAGCCCGATACGGATGGAAAGATTCGACGACTCCTTGTCACGCAGGAGGTCGCCTCAGGCGACGATGTGTTGCGCGAGCATCTTCTGAAGGTTGCACTCCTCCAGGCCGCGCCAAACGGTCGCATTGCGATCGAGGCGCACGAGGTGTTGGTGAACGGTGCCGAGACCGAGGTTCCTACGGCAGTGGGCCGACCACTCCCGCTCGGCGTTGTTGCAAACCACGAAGACTTGGCTGTTGGCAAGCTCGAGCTGGATCCGACCACGATTGCCCTTGTGGCGGAGCGACTGGAGGATATCCCCGACAGCCTCCTCCGACAGGTGATCTGGGGGGCGCTCTGGGAGGCGGTGCGCGACGGCCGTTATCCGATGACCGCATATGCGCGCCTGCTTGAAACGCGCCTGCCGAAGGAGCCAGACTCCGCCATCGTCCAGCAGGTCATCGCGATGACCATGGGCCCCCTGCTGATGCGTTGGCTCCCGGATGGTGAGCGTGAGGTATGGGGGAGTCGCTTCGTTGCCGCCGCCCGCGCTCGTCTCGCCGAGGGTGGCGATGAGGGGCTCTTGATCGTCTGGTCGCGCGCCCTCGTGACCGCAGCCGTGACGCCGCGCGACGTTGAAGAGGGCTGGCAGGTCGCCACCGGTGAGACCCCCCTTGAAGGTGCCGAGATCGACCAAGACCATCGTTGGGCGCTGCTCATTCGTGGCGCCTCGCTTGGCCTCCCGCAAACCGCCGAGCGGCTGCGGGGCGAAGTGCTCCGCGATCCGAGCGACCGCGGTGCACGTGCCCTTCTCTCTGCCGCTGCTGCCGAGCCGAGCGTTGCCGTGAAGCGCGCAACCTGGGAGAGGCTCTTCTCGCATGAAGGGTATGGGAGTGTGAAGAAGACCCTTGCAGCCGGTGCAGGCTTCGCCTGGCCGTGGCAGCGCGAACTGCTAGCGCCGTATGTTGCCAAGCTCCCCGCCGCACTCCTCGTGCTCGGCTCTGCCGACCCAACACTTGCACGAGATCTCGTGACGCGCGCGATGCCACTCAGCCTCTGGGGTGACCCAGCGGGGCTCGCTGCTGCAGCGACCATGGCGCTGGCGCAGATTGAGGATCCGGCTAGCACGATCCCCGCCGTGGATGGAGCCCGCCTGCGACGCTTTGCCCTTGCTGAGCGTGACTCCCTCGAGCGCATCATTCGCCAGCGTCGCTCTGGCGCAGCGAGCTAGAGCGCATGTCTCGCACAACGGTTGCACGAGCGGCACTCGTGCTCCTTGCGCTTGTTAGTAGCGCTGGCGCGCTCAGCATCGCGCTCTACCTTGCCGCACTCCTGCTCTCGCTGACCGGAAGTGTTGCAGCAGATCTTGCCACGAGCCTCTTCAGCTTCGTCCGCGGGAGTAACTCACTCATTGCAGGTACCTCGGTGTTTGCCGGAGTACTCCACTACGCGGCAACGCCGAGACCGAAAACGATGTGGGAGCTGGTGCTGACCTCACGATCGATCCGGCCAATCCTCCTCCTCTGGCCGCTCGGGATCATCGCCTCGCACGCGGTGCACGCGTTGGTCGTTCTGGTTGGAGTTTCGTGGTACTTGCTGGCCCTGCTCGCGCTCCGCCTGCGACGGGAGATGGGTCTTAGCGCGTAAGCTCGGCAGCGAGCTCCTCAAATGCGCCGAGGTAGTGATCAACATCGGCATCGGTCATTGCGATCGAGAGGGTCCACTCCTCATCGCGGCCTGGTGTGCTGAAAATGCCGCGATTCATGTTCCAGAGCCAGACGAGGTCGATGAGTTCGCGCTGCTGCGCACTCTTGTAGCTCTCGTAGTCGACCACCTTTGATGTCGCGAACGTGATGACACCCTTCGACTCGATTCCCACGGGATATGCGGGAAGCCGATACTGGTCGATGATCCCCTGTGCCCCGTTGAGGAGGCGCGCATTGATTGCACCAAGGCGGAGGTAGGCGTCTGGCGTCATCACGCGCTCAAGGTTGGCGCGGGCGGCAGCCATCACGAGTGGGTTTCCGTTGAATGTCCCAACCATGTACACATCGCCGGAGAGGACTGGCCCCCAGAGCTCATCGGTTGCACCGATTGCGCCGGTTGGTAGGCCGGCGCCGAGCGCCTTCGCCAGGCAGACCATGTCGGGCGAGATCCCGAAGAGTTCCGTTGCGCCGCCTGCAGCAACGGTGAGACCAGTCTTCACCTCGTCGACGATCCATACAACGCCAAACTTCTTTGTGATGCGGCGCACCTCGGCAAGGTAGCCGGGCTCTGGGAGGATCACGCCGCAATTCATCAGCGCTGCCTCCATGATCAAGCAGGCGGGGAGGCGCCCCTCTGCCTGCAGGCGCTCGAGGCGTCGCTCAAGTGCGGGCGCGTCGTTGAATGGAACGGCGATCGTCATCTGCGTGACAACATCAGGGATCCCCTTCCCGTAGGGGATCGATGGATAGTTTTCGCGGTCGCCCATGTCGTAGGTGTTGAGACCGATGTCGACCATGACGTAGTCGTGGTGTCCGTGATAGCTGCCGAAGATCTTCATCACCACATCGCGCCCGGTATACGCGCGCGCAAGGCGAATCGCATCCATCGTCGCCTCGGAGCCAGAGTTGACGAAGCGCCAGCGTGGAAGCTTCCATCGCTGGGCAAGCAACTCAGCAACGATATAGGCATCTTCGGTTGGGGCAGCGAAGTGGGTGCCGAGTCGCATGCGTCGCTCAACCGCCTCAGCGATCACCGGGTGCGCGTGGCCCTGGACCATGCTGCCAACCCCGTTATGTACGTCGAGATACTGACGGCCGTCAACGTCCCAGACGTACTGGCCCTGCCCGCGCTCAAGGTAGATCGGGTACGGAGCACGGCGCTGGTAGCTCGAAGGGACGCCGCCAACGAGGGTGCGCTCGGCGCGGGCAAAGGCGGCTGCTGAGCCTTGGGTGCGAGCGTCGAGGCGCTCAGATTCACGGCGCGCGAGTTCGGCAATCCGAGCAGGGTCGATCTGGGCGGTTGGCCCGGCTGCTGGCGCGTCGCGGTGCTGGACCGGCGCGGTGGTGGGTTGCATCTGTTTGAGGATCTCGATTGCCATTGCACACCTGATTTCTGCGGATTCCACACATTGGAGCCCTACGGAGACGATATTAGCACCAAATAAGGCGATATGCTGCGATATTCGCAGCCACGAGGGATTCGTGCGTAAACAGTCAGGCGTTTTTGCAGGTTTTCAGCCACCCTTCGTGCGCGGAGCCTGCCGATGCCCGTTAGCGCGAGGGGCCCTTTGGCATCGTAACAATCGATCGGACCGGCCCAAACAGGAGGGGGACGAAGGCAAAGCTTGCGCCAACCCCACCGATCACGATCGCAGCGCGGAGGCCGAGCGTTTCGCCAATGAGTCCGCCGAGGAGGGCGCCAATCGGAATCGTCCCCCAGACGAACCAGCGCATCGTGGCGTTCATCCGGCCCTGCATTGGCTCGGGAGTAATCGCCTGGCGCAGGCTCACCTGGTTGATGTTGTAGATCGTGCCGCTGGCCACCGCAAAGAATCCTTCGAGGGCGAAGAGCGCCATGTTCAAGAGGTCGGCCCCTGGTTGGGCGAATGCGACGAGCACCAGCATGGGGCCACCAAGCGGGATCATGAAGAAGATCGTCCGCCCCACACCGAGGCGCTTAGAGATCCGCCCCGCAACGAGCGCGGCGAGCAGGCCGCCTCCTCCTGCAAGGGTGAACGAGAGGCCGACAAGTGCGGGTGTGAGGTGAAGTTCGCGCACCGCAAAGAGCAGGATCAGCGTTGTTCCAGCGGTCGCAAAGAGGTTCGAGGTTGCTGTTGCTCCGCCGATGCTCCGCAAGAGCGGGTTACCGAAGACAAACCGTACCCCTGCAGCAATCTCACTGCGGAACGATTCACGCGGCACGCGTGCCGCAGCAGCGGTGCGCCGCTTCGTGCGTTCCGGCTCATGCTGCCGAATGGAGAAGACGAAGAGCGCTGAGAAGATAAACGAGGCTGCGTCGAAGAGAACGGCGATCGGTGCAGCAATAATCGTGACGAGTGTTCCAGCGAGCGTTGGTCCAACAAGGCCTGCGGCAGAGCGACTGATCTCCATCTTGCTGTTCCCTTCTACGAGGTCCTCCTTGTGGATCAACGTCGGGAGATACGACTGGTATGCCACATCAAAGAAGACGGTGAGGATCCCCGCGAGGAATCCGGTGCAAATGAGGAGTGGAATGCTGAGCCAGTTCGTGAAGTAGGCAACAGGGATGACAAGGAGGAGTGCGGCACGACCGAGGTCGCCAACAATGAGGACGCCGCGGCGAGGGAGTCGGTCGACCGCAGCTCCTGCGATCAGGCCGAAGAGGAGGAAGGGGAGGAAGTCGGCAAGGTTGAGGATGGCAACCTCAAACGGACGAGCGGCGAGCGTGGTGATCGCGACCAGTGGGAGGGCAATGCCGGTGATGCTTGAGCCGAGGCTGCTAATCGTCTCCGCAGCCCAGAGGCGAAGGAATCCAGGATCGCGCGTGAGAGGGCGCCGTCGCACGTTGGGCTGTTTGGGCATTGCGGGAGTATAGGGGGGAGTGGGGTGGCCAGAGGGAATTGAACCCTCATCTGCGGCTCCACAAACCGCGGTCCTAACCATTGAACGATGGCCACCACGTGGAGTCCGCATCTTACCCCCTCGCGGGCGGCGCACCCTTGGCGGGGTAGAATATGGGGGGTCGCCCAGCACTATGGGGCCCAGGGGAGGCACTAATGCAGATCCGGCGCTCGATGCCAGCACTCGGACGGATTCCCGCAGCCGAGTATGGGGTGACCCTTGGCGACTTCTTCTTCCCCGTCTTCCTCGGCGAGCGGCTCGGCTCCCGCCTCCAAGGCCTCGCGCTTGCGGTTGTCGGCGCTGCCCTCATCGCCGCCTCGGCACAGGTGGTGATTGCCATCCCTGGCACCCCTGTTCCAATCACTGGGCAGACATTCGGCGTCCTCCTTGTTGGCGCCGCGCTCGGCGCACGCAGGAGCGTCGCCTCACTCGGCCTCTACCTCGCGATCGGCATGCTTGGGGCACCCGTCTTCCAGTCAGGAACGCATGGGATTGAACGCTTCGTCACGAACACCAGCGGCGCCCTCGCCCTCGCGCCAACGGGCGGCTACCTCATCGGCATGCTCGGCGCCAGCTGGCTTGTTGGCCGCCTCGCCGATCTCGGCTGGGATCGCACAGTTCTCGGCACTGTTGGCGCAATGGTCATCGGCAACCTCATGATCTACGCGTGCGGCGTCTCATGGCTTGCCGTTGCTGCGCACTTCGATGCCGCGACTGCAATTGCCAAGGGCCTGACGCCGTTCCTCATTGGTGATGTGCTCAAACTTGCAATTGCTGCTGGCGTCTTCCCGAGCGCCTGGTGGTACGTCAACAACGGCCGCAGCGCCGGACCGCGCTGACCTTCACCGTCGCGCCGCGCGCCCGCTCGTGACGCGCGCAGCCATCCTCGCCCTCGATCTCGGCACCACCTCCGTTAAGGCACTCCTCGTTGACGTCGATTCAGGTGCGCCCATCTCGTTCGCGCGGGGCAGTGCTGGTCCGCACATCACGACCCCCGATGGCGGCAGCGAACAGGCGATCGAGCCGTGGTGGAGCGCCGTCGCCGAAACCGTCCGCGCCGCGCTTGCGATCGCAGCAGGAGAGGGTCGCGTCGAGGTGCGCGGGATCGCCGCCTGCGGCCATGGGCCGAGCCTCGTGCCGCTTCGCGCCGATGGGACTGCCGCCGGCACGATGATCCTCTGGCGCGATCGCCGCGCGGCGAGTGACGAGTCGGTACTCGCTCAGGCACTCGGTCGCTCGGGCTGGCTCCTCGCCGAGCTGCCAAAGGCACGCTGGTATCTGCGCGAGCGCCGCGAGGATGCGGCGCAGGCGGCCTGGCTCCTCTCAACCTGGGACGCGGCAGCCTATCGACTCAGCGGCGTTGCCGCAGCCTCATTCTGGGATCCTGCGCGCTCGCTTAGCGAAGCAGAGCGAGCTGCTCTGCGTGGAGAGAGCGTCGGGCTTGATGCGCGCGCCCTCCCTCCAGAGGTCCGCCCAGGGACCCGCTTGGGCGGGCTCACGGCGGAGTCGGCTGCCCTTCTCGGCCTCCCAGCAGGGATCCCTGTACTCGCCGGGCTCAACGATGGGCTCGCCGCTGTTGTGGGTGCTGGACTTACGCGCGTCGGCCTCGCCGTCGATGTTGGTGGAACCGCAGGCGGTGTTGCGGTGGCCGTCTCGCCAAGCGATGGGGCACGCATCGCTCATGCGCGCGCCGGCGAACTCTGGCTCGGCCCTGCCCCCGCACCGTTCGGCAACCTTGCGGTGCTTGGCGGCGCCTTCGCCGGCACGGGGAAGATCTTGGAGTGGACGATGGATGAACTGCTCGCAAGCCACCCCGCGGCTGTGCGCGATCAGCGCGCTGCGCTCTTCGAGGCGGCGATGGCACTGCCGCTGAGTGCGAGCAGCCTCCTCGCACGAACGCCCGACGCAACAGCCTGGAGCGCGCATGGCAGCGCGAGCGATGCATTTATCGCTGGCGCCAGTGCGAACGAGATCACCGACCCAGCGCACCTGATTCGCGCCGCAATCGAGGCGGG
>Ga0114966_10002865_pt1 | contig 15312 bp, 13 predicted proteins | sample M_130207_XF_Meta_FD_87029 | JGI IMG/M metagenome (GOLD analysis project Ga0114966, IMG submission 87029) | Freshwater microbial communities from Lake Montjoie, Canada to study carbon cycling - M_130207_XF_MetaG | ecosystem: Environmental > Aquatic > Freshwater > Lake | place: Lake Montjoie... | reverse complement strand
GAACTCGCCCCGCACCTCCCCGCTCACCGGGTGGAACTCGGCTTCGCCCTCCTCGCGAACCGCCAACGCGACGCCGCCAAACTCGCCTTCGAGCAAGCCCTCGCGATGCCTCAGCGCGAAAAATACGACGAAGAAGCCCGCCAGCGCGCTCGATCCACGTTGGAAAAATTCCGCTAGAGCACACTCCGACCGTCACCCGTATCCAGCTCTGTGTGGCAATCTGTATCGTCGGCTATGACCTCTCATCGCGACACGTCCCGATAAAAACCCACCGAATGTTCCGCCCGTTCCACGCGCATGAGTATCTGCGGGCCATGATCGCGGCGGGGAATCAGCGGGCGCTTCTTGTTTCATGCAACCCCGAGGCACGAGCCTCCCGTTTGCACGTCAGCATCTGCAGGCGCCGCAAGCCGACTACGACCTCCGGCCTCACTTCGTCGCGGACTTCGCTTCCGCGACCGGTTGGTAAGGCGGCAATGGAGCCGGCGGCGGCGCCTTCGACGGCGGAACTGGTTTGCCGTCAAACGTGCCCGGCTCCATGATTTCTACGCGCGTCCCATCTGGATCGAAATAGTTAATCTGCCGTTTCCCGTTCACCCCTGTCTTCATGGCATCGGGTGGCTTCGAGCCTTCCGGCAATTTTCGAGCTTGGAGAATCGCACCGGCCTTCGCCACGTCGGCCACTTCGAGACAGATATGGTGTTTGGTGAGCATGACGTCCCACGTCGGAGCTTTGTTGTAGAGCATGAACTCCACGTAGTCCTCCCCATCGGGCACACGCAGGTTGACCCAACTGAGCGTCTTGCCCGCACCGCCGCGCCAGATTTCCTTAAACCCCAGAATCTCGCCGTAGAATTTCATCGAGTCGTCGAACTGCCCCACCATCAAGCCCACGTGGCTCAGGCGCGTGGCAATGCGCGTGTCGGGCATAAATTTTCCTTTCTCCCGCAGCGTCCACCCGTCGGGTAAATACTCCACAATCTCCACCGTGTTTCCATTCGGGTCCTTCACAAAATAGTTTTTGTTCCCGATCTTGCCGATGCCCGTCTTCGGCGGCACCGCGACACCTTTGGACTGCAAATACCGCCGCATGCCCTCGGCATCGTCGGTCTCGATCGCGATGTGATAAAGGCGGTCGGTTTCCGGTGTCACCTCCGAGCCGGGAAACAGCTCCACGCTCTGGCGATCATTGATCTTGATCCACACGAGTTGCTCGCGCGGATCCTTCCGCGGAATCGAAAAGGGTGACTGATAACCGAGAAACCCTTCGTAAAATGCCCGGGCCTTCGCCATGTCGCTGACATAAAACGCCGCATGGGAGATGCCAGTGATGCGCGGTCGCTTAGGGGCCTCTTGTCCAGATAGCGACGCGAGACCAAAGGAAACCAGCAGGAGGAGTCGGAGTTTCATAAAGGGATCTGCGCACCGCGCGCTTCAGGTGCTAACGGTGCGCCGCCACGATCGTGATCGGCAGAAGATTTTCATTCATCAACGAAACGATCTCCTGCGGCTCGAGCGCGCGATCGGCAATGAAGAGCTCGTCGATTTCCCCGCGAAAATGATCAGCCAGGGGCCCACTCGGACCAATTCTCCGGCCCAACCACACGACATCGTTCATCGCCGCATTTTCTTCAACCGCGGGAGCGCGGTTCCGGCCGGGGATCACCGTGCTGCTCTCCAGACATCCGTCCACATACTGCCGCACCTGCACCGGCGTGTCCGCGCTGTCGTCTCCTGGCGAAAAACACACCGCAATGTGATGCCACCGCCCGTCCCGCAACGAGGTCGAGCCGAAGGCATGCCCCCCGCCAAAATCTGTCCGCAACACGCCCAACGGGCCCTCCGTGCGGTCCCGGTTCCAATTGATACCCACGTGCCGATTACCGAGCTTCTTGTTCTTGGTTGCCCAAGTAACCATCGAATAAGCATCCGACAGCGGTGCATCTTCCGGCACGCGTACCCAAAAGGATACCGTGTGGGGCGCAGTGCCGGAGATGCCCGGGGCCATCGCCCTTGCATAGGTCCGCCCGTCGAACCGCACGGCGGCCCCGCGTCGTCCTGCCGCTCGCACCGCCGCCCGCTCCGTCATCGTTAAAAGCTGCAACTTGGCGTCCGAATCTTCCGCCCGAGCCCCGGACACCTCGGCGCGGAACACGTCACCGTCCGCTTCATCAAACGACCAATGCACGAGTCGCGTGGCCAACATTAGGCGACTCAATTGCAGCGGTTCCGCAAACCGCGCGAATTTCCGCACGCTGTCCGACACGTCGCTCACGCCCGTCGCCGCGAAGCGACGTGATTCTTTTTCCCGCAATAAAATAGTCTCTCCGCCCGGCGATGCCCGCGGGGCGGCTGCGACCTCACCCTTCAGCACGAAGACCTCTGCGCCGTGCGCATCCGCCACCATGGTAAACTCGGTGCCGAGATCCACGACCTCGACCGCCGCATTCGAAACCCGAAAACCCACCGCCTCGGGCGGCACAGTCGCCTTCAAGGTCCCTCGACGCAGCGACGCTTCCCACGCGGAATTAATTTCCAACTCCACCGCCCCGCTCAACACCACGCGCGCCCCTGAATCCAACGTGATCTCGGCCGCGCCGGACGCCAGTTCCAGTTTTTGCCCCTTACGCACGTGCGCACCCGCCGGGAGTGGTGGCGAAATCCACTGCACAGTCTTCGCCGCCGTCACCTGCCCCACGAACTCACTCGGCCGGGGGGTCGGTCCCGGGTCGTCGCCCGCCCCACGCTCGCCGAAAAACAGTCCGATCACCCATGCGGCCGCCGCCGGCACGACCGCAGTCCACCAGAGCGCATAACGCATCGACTTGGCCAGCGCCACCGGTGCCTCGGGTGCTTCCGCGTGCACCTCCGCCGCGTAGCCGTGCAGACTAGCCGACTGCCCGAGTGCCCGCACATAATGCCCCCGCGCCTCGTGCGACTCCTCCAACCAGCGCTCCAGCCGCGCCCGCTGCGCCTCCGTGAACCTCCCGTCAACGACGGCACCGCAGAGCTCGTTTAATTCCAAAACTTCGGGATCGCTCAGGTTCACGCGGCACCTCCCTGCGGCTGCTGAGTCGCCAGCTCGTGCGTCACGCAATCATGCAGCAATTTCCGCAGCCGATTCAGCGCCTTGTAAGCCGCGTCCATCGAGCGCCCGCTGCGCTTCGCCGCCTCGGCCACGCCGCTGCCCGGCTCATAACGCGTGAGCACGAGCTCGCGGTCGCGCGGTGCGAGTTTCTTGAGACAACTCGCCAGCGCCTCGTGCCGCGCATCCAGCTCCACCGCCATCTCGTCGGCCGTCTGGGCGACCTTCGCCAAGACCTCGTCGTCGAAAATCACTTTCGAACGGGCAAATTTCTGTCGCGAATAACGGATACGCCACCACGCGATCTGACACGCCCACGCCACGAAATCCGAGCCCGGTCGGAATTCGTCAAACTTCTCGCAGATCACCAGACTCGTCTCCTGCAGCAAATCCTCAGCGTCATGCCGGTCGGGCACGAGCGTGTAGATGTAGGCGAAGATCTGCCGCTGGTGCCGCGTCATCAGTGCCATCAGCCGCTTGCGGCTGTCGGTCTCGGTCATGGCGTCGCGGTTCATCGTGAAAAGTTCTTCGAGCGGCTCACAGGAGCCTCAGTGATTGACCGAGTAACTCACGTAAAATCCACGCCTATCTCCCGCCTTTTTACCCGTGTCGATGTAGTCGGCGTCGGCGAGGTTCTTCACGTTGAAGCGGACCGAGTGGGAAAATTTCGAGTTCGCGGCCCGCAACCGATAGCTCAACCCCAAATCGACGACCGTGTAACTCGGGAGGGACAACGTCCGGCGGCCGTCATGCGAGAGCGTGAAGCCGCGGTTCGGGCTGCTGGCGGGCTCGTTGATGCCGCCGGCGGTCGAATCAGGAAACGTCTGTCCGGTGAACTGGACGCCCGCGTTGAACGCAAGTCCCTTGGCGACGGCGCCGAGGTTGTATTTGAGCGCAAGGCCATAGGTCACAGCCGGGAGCCGCGACGGGCGCCGGCCAACCGAGTCGAGGTCGCGACCATTGGAAACGACGCGGGCGTTTACGTAGCCGTAGCCACCGAGCAGCGTGAGATCGCTGGTGACTCGCCAGGTGAAATCGAGTTCGACGCCGCGTGCATTCTGATTTCCTGCGGAGGTCGTGATCGTCGTGCCATTAGGCGTAACCTCGGTCGCGGTGACCCCGGTGCGATCGATGGAGTAACCGCCAAGGGTAAACTGGAGCTTGTCGTCGAAGAGACCGGCCTTGAATCCGTAGTCCCAGCCGCGCGCCGACTCGCTGGCGTTGAGACCAGCGGTAGCGCGCTGGGCATTGGGCGAAAACGAATTCGAGCGGTTAGCGTAGAACGCAACCTCGCGAGTCAGCTTGTAGTTTACGCCGACCATGGGCGAAAACTGGAAGTCGTGAAAATGGTTGATCGTCGTGAGCGACGTGGGGTTCGCGGCGGCGGTGGCCTTGTCCCAGAAATTAAAGGTCACGTTATCCACCCGCGTTCCAGCCACGGCGATCAGTCGTTTGTTCAGTGTCGTGACCTGCTGCCGCAAGAATCCGCCGTTCACGTCGACGCGCGAGACGAGCTTGCGGTTGAGGTTGGTGTAAACATCGGAGGCGAACGCCGGCACCCGGTAATCGGGATTATCGATACTGAGGCTGGCCGCGAAAAAGAGCGGATTGGCGTTCACGGCATTCGGCAGCTGCTTCGTCGGATTGTATTTCCAATACTGCGAGTGGTCGGCGGTGAAGAGCGTCTTGTTGTCGAGGAGACCGCCGAAAAGTTTGTAGGAGGCGAGCACATCGACCTGACCGGCGGCGCCATCCTCACTGATCCACGCCTTGCTCGCCGTGCGGCCAGTGAGGCGGCGCGTGAGGACATCGAAGGTCGTGCTGTTGCCGTTGTTGAACGCCAGCGAGTGCCGATGAAAGGCCGCGCCGCCCAAGCGCAGCGACCACACGTCGCTCAAGCGGTTTTCGTAGGCCACATTCAACGAGGAGACGTCGCGGTTCTGCTCGGAGTTCGGACCGTTCTGGCTGAAGTTTTTCAGTTCGGTCGCGAGTCCCTGAATGCGCGCGGTCGCCGGTGCATTCGACACCGATCGAAACGGAATCGCGCCGATGGGATTCGTGCGTCGGGAGATCCACTCCAGTTCGACCAGGAGGCTGCCACGATGGGCAAACTTGTGCTGCACGGCGAGCGAACCGGTCTTCGAGCGCGTCAGCGCCCACGGCGTGTCGTAGTTCCGCTCATGGAAGCCGGCACTGAACGCATAGCTGTCGCGACCCGACGCGCCGAGCGGGCCGGCCGCATTGAAGTCTGCGCGCGTCGTTCCGTAACTGCCGCCGGCAATCGAAAAACTCTGCGTCGGCCGATCCTTGGGACGCTTCGTAATGATGTTCACCATACCGGCAGGGGTCGTCATTCCGTAGATCGCGGCGGCCGGGCCCTTAATGACCTCGATGCGGTCCACATTCACGCGGTCGACGAGCCCAAGTCGGAGAAAGCCGTTGCGCAGATACGACGTCGCGCCGTAGCCGCGGATGTTCACATTGCCGCCGCCATTATCGAAATTGTTCACCGAACTGGTGTAGCCGAGGTCGTTAATCTCGAAGTAGGCAAAATCCTGGAGAAACTCGCTCGTAATCACATTAACCGTAAACGTCAGGTCTTTGATCGGCGTGCGCACGCGCGTGCCCGTGATCGATTCGGAGGCCACATAACTATTATCGGAATCCTCCTTCACGGCGAATTCTGAGAGCACAACGGTGGCGTCGGGTGGCAGCGGCTGGACCGCTTGCGAAAATGCCGTGGGGCCGGTCAGCACGCTCGCCGACACAAGAGAGAGCACGCTGAGACAAGTGAGGTGTTTCATAACCAGGGGTGAAGGCGGTAAATTACTTCTTCTCCGCCTTCTCGCCGTCGGCCTTTTTCTTTCCGCCGCTCTTTTTTTCGCCGTCCTTCTTCGCCCCGGGTGGTTTGATCGCCGCGATTTCCGCATCATCGAGTTGGCCGTCGGTGTTCTTATCGTAGCTGGCGAACTCGCCCTTGGGCTCGGCCGCGAACGCCTTGCGGACCGCAGCGATTTCGTCGCCATCGATGATCCCGTTTTTGTTGGCATCGTATTTGGCGAAAATTCTGGCCTTGGGGCCCTCAGCGGCGGACGCGCCGGGAAGCACGACCAACGCGAGCACAGCGATTAAGAGAGCAGACAGGGGGAGTTTTTTCATGAGCATACTTTAGGGTTCAAAGAGGGAATAGCGCGGGCCGATAAATTCCGGACAATCACCTTCTCAAGGCCCGGCACCCCGACGTGGTGCCTCCGCCAATTTTCGTCCGACTAAGCCAGAGCAGCGCGGAGATCGACCAGCATCTTCGCGACTTCCGCGTGAGGGTCATAATCCTTGCGGCCCATCGAAAGCGTCTCAATCGGCACGTAACCCCGGTAGCCGGATTGACGGATGATCGCGACCAGCTTCTTCAGGTCGACCTTGGGCGACTTCACCGTGCTCTGCATCGTTTCCTTGATCTGCCAATTGACCGCATAGGGCGCCATCACCGCGATGTCGGCATACGGATCGGCTGAGAGATATTTACCCGTATCCACGAGCGCGGCGCACCACTCGTGGTCGACGCGTTTGAGGAGACTGAGGTGCTCCGCGCCGGTGGCGATGAAGTCGCCGTGATTCTGGACGGCGACGATCACGCCGAATTTCTTGCCGTGTTCGGCGCACTCGCGGCAGGCGTCGGCCATCCACGCTTCGACTTTTTCGCGTGGCGCATTGCCGGAGGCCTGTTGCCAAGTCTTGAACGGAGCCTGGCAGTCGGCAAAAGCACGAATTGTGGGAGCGCCGAGCTTTGCCGCGACCTCGATCCAGGTCTTAAGGCGGGCCACGCCCTCGGCGCGGACCGCCGGATCGGCGGCTGTGAAATCGTTGCGCACGCCCGTGCCGCTGATGTCGAGACCGAGGTTAAACGCGTGGCGCTTGATCCGCATGAGGTAGCTGTCCTCCGGCGCTTGCGGATAGCCCGTGAAGAAATAACCGGTCAGGTCCACGGCATCGAAGCCCACCTTGGCAGCGAAATCGCAGACCTGAAAAAGATCGAGTCCCTTGGTCGCATCCTTCGCGTTGGCCATGAGTAGGTCGGAAAACGAATAGGCGTTGAGCGACGTGCGCAGGTGCGGACCGCTGTGCCGCGAGATCGGCTGGTAGGCGGCGCGAGCCGGGGAAAGTCCAGCGGCCGCGAAGGGCAGCAGCGCAGACGTGGCGAGAAAACGGCGGCGGGTCAGAGCGGTGTTCATGCTGGATGGATGCAAGACGTTGATCGTGTTCAGAAAGGTAACGGTATCGGCAACGGCACCGCGCTATTTTTTCTCCACGAGCCACACGTTGCGAAACAGCAGCGGCATACCGTGCTCCTGCAGCATGATCGGTCCAGTCGGCGCTTCGCCGAGGCGGCCGGCGGCACCCGTCGGCAGATCGAGCTCCTGCTCGTCGAAAAGTTTCTGGCCGTTGAGGACCACCGTCGCCCGCGCGTTCGCGGTCTTCTTTCCTGCGGCCTCGAAACGCGGTGCACGAAAGAGCACGAGGGCCCCGAGCGTCGGCGGCACCGGCGTCGGTGGATATGCGCCGGGAGCGGCCGCCACGAACCGGCGGTCGGCCGCCTCCTCAGCCGCAGCGGCGGGCAACAAGCACACCGCCGCCGTGAGGATGGAGAGAATTGATTTCATAAAAGCGCAACGCTTAGGCCGTATCCGCAATGGCCTGACGCAGCTCCGCGAGGAACTTCGGCACCGCCTTGTAGGGGTCGTAGCCACTCCCTCCACTGCGCGGCGACAGCGTCTCTAGCGGTAAGTAGCCGCGGTAGCCCGAAGCGCGCACGATTTTCAGTAGGCGCTGCAGATCCGTCGGCGACTCGGCCTCCTTCTCGACCCCATACGGGCTTTGCTTGATCTGCCAGTTCACCGCGTAGGGCGCGGCTTTCGCCATCTCGGCGTAAACATCGTCGGCCTTGTAGTAGCCCGTGTCGACGATCGCGCCACACCAGGGCGAATCAATCCGCTTGAGGAGACTGATCTGATCGTCAGCGGTCTTGATGAAATCCCCGTGATTCTGGACGCCGATGATCACGCCCAATTTCCCCGCGTGCTCCGCGCAGGCCCGGATATCGTCCGCGATCCACTGCTCGACGTCGTCGCGCTTCGCGCCCTTCGAGGCACTCTCCCACGTCTGCGCGCGCAACTGCGTGTCGGCAAACACGCGGATCACCGGTGCGCCCAGCTTCGCCGCCACTTCCGACCAGTTCTTGATGCGCTGCACGTCAACCGCCCGCGCCGCCTGGTCCGCGATCGTAAAATTATTGCCGATGCCCGTGCCACTGATCCCGAGGCCGAGATCGAAGGCGCGTCGTTTCAGCGCGTAAATCACCTTGTCTGTCGGCACGCCCAGCCCGTTCTTCTCGTAGCCAGGAAAATAGTAGCCCGTGGGGTCGAAAGCATCGAAGCCCATCTTCGCGCACACCTCGGCGAGATCGACGAGCTTCAAGCTCCCGGTGCCGCCGGTGCCGAGCAGCTTCGCAAACGAGTAGGCGTTCAGTGACGTCTTCAGCATCGGCCCACCGACACGTTTGATCGGCTCGACCGCCGCGGCTGCCGTGGTCGGCTTCAACGTCACGCCAGCCGTCGCCGCGAGCGGCAGCAGCGCAGCAGATTTTAGGAAGTTACGACGGGATAAAAAATCATTCATGGGATTGGCAAAATCGCTCCTACCAAAGGTCAATAGCATCACTATCCCCGATTGGGACAACGGTGCGCTCGCGCTGCAAGGCTGTCCCGATTCGCCACCGCCGCGCTTTGACCCTCAACGCCAAAGGGCCATCAGCAACCATGGCAGCACCCCAATGAGCGCGTGGTGATCGGGGCTCACCTCGGTTCGAAAAGTATCCCGAGGCCCCACCCGTGAAAAGCATTAGCGAAGGCACGCGGTTGACCCGGATGATTTTCAATCGCCTCACTCAACTGGACGCCGCTTTCCGCTGCGCCCACTTCCCGAGCGGCACCGCCACCGCACAGCATGCCGCCGGAATCCACGCGGCGCTCGCCAGCAGTGCGACAGCGTCCACGAAGGGGATGAACGCGAGCAGCTTTCGGACAATCTTCCCGAGTTTCTCAGCCGGTGCGCCGGGATGATATTCGCGGCGGGCCAGCAGGCTCAGGACGACGATGTAGAAAAAGAGCGCCCCGAGCCACGCGATGAAGACCGTGCCCATTGCTTGGCCGGGCAACGTTGCCAGCGTGACGGCCAGCATCACGCGGCAGCCAGCCATCAACAGCACGGAGCCCGTCCAGCGTTTGTGGAGCCAATCATAGAGCAGAATCACCCCTCCAAGTCCCGCCGCGGCAATCGGTGACGCACCGAGGAACCCGAGCAGAACGAGGCCAAGGGCGAGTTGCAGGCCACCCACCCAGCCGGCGGTCGCGCGGGCGATCAGGCCGCGCGGGATCGCCCGCTCGGGGCGATGCTGACGGTCGAAGCCGGCGTCGAAAACGTCGTTCAGCGTCGTGCCTCCAGCGTAGGCGAGGCTCCCGGCGAGGAGCGCGAGCACGAGCACGCCGGGCGTTGGCCACGCGCCGACGACGGGCGTGGAGAGCACGAGGGCGGCAAGGACATTGCTCCAGACGGACGGAAAGTTTCCGGCGCGGGCGAGGTCGAGCCAGAGGCGGAAGGAGGAAACGGCGGGAGGGGCGGAGGTCATTGTAGTCAGCGTGACCAGCGTAGCCCGCTTCGTGAGAAGCGGGAGGGCCGCTCGCAACCGGTAACGTCAGTCCCTGCTCTCACGAGCAGGGCTACTACCGGGAAAAAATCAGCCCGGTCGGTCCCTGCTCTCACGAGCAGGGCTACGGAAAAATCAGCCATGTTAGGCGAGGCCCCGCTCGCCGAGCGCCGCGAGCGTCCACTCGTATTCGCGCACGAGCTGATCTTCGATGCCGATGCGCAACGCCGGCGGGAGGACTTCCCAGGTGTAGGTTTCCATCTCCGCGTGTTGGCACGCGTCCGGATGCGTCTTCATCCAATCAAGCGCGCCGAGCAGGTGGTCGCGCGTGTCGCCGAACGGCGCACCGGGCGCGGCGTGCAGCGGCAGGTGAAAATGCACGCGCCACTCGTCGTCGGGCTGCGACGGCACGGGGTCGGCGAGGGCATCCGGCAAGTCGACGTAGCGCTGACGCACGAGGCCGGTACCGCCGTTACCCACGACGACTTGGTGCAGGTAAGTCGGCTCAACAAAGGCGGCGAGCGCGGCGCGACCGGCAGCGTCGGGCTTCACCCGGAGTGCGGAGCTGAGGTGGATCTTGCTCAGACGGAGGCCGGCGGCCGCGAGGCGATCGAGGGCGGCGGGCGCAGACTCAAACTCCACGCCGAGATGGCAACAGTCGTAATTGACACCGACGCGACGCAGCAGGCCCTCGGAGTCCACGGCACGATCGCTGGCGCGCCAGCCGTTGAAAAAATCGACCGTCTCGGGCGTCGTTTCGAAATAACAACAGGGCTCCGGTTCGAGGCCGAGGTGGAGATCGTGGCCGGTGCGCGCGGAAAGTTCGGCGACATAGCGGCCGATGGCGGTGACATTAGAAAAAATCGCGGCGCGACGCGCGGGGTCGTCGTGAGTCCAGCCTTTGAAGGAACCAGGTACCGTGCTCACGCTGCCGGCGACGCCCGCGGGCACGAGCTGTGCGATGAGAGCGAAGAGGCGTTGCGTGTAGGCGAGGCGCTCGGGCGTGGACCAGTCGGGCGCGTAGACCTGCTCTTTTACGCGCGTACCGTGGAAGCTGCCGTAGGGAAATCCGTTGATCGTGAAAACGTAGCAATCGTGCGTGTCGAGCCAGTGACGAAATGCGGCGAGTGCGGCCGGTTGCGCGAGTTCTTCGGCGGCCCGAGCGCCGAGGCGCAGACCGATCGCGTAAGAACGACCGGCGGCGATGCGGCGGCGGACGACGAGCGTGTGACGCTCGAGCGTGTCGAAGGTCTGCGCCCACGTTTCGCCGCGGTGGACGTTCGTGCAATAGGCGAGGTGGAGACCGTGGTTGAGTTTCATGCCGACGGATCAAACACCGAGCCGAAACTTCGGACACTGCGAGAGGAAGCGGACCGGATTCTGGTAGAGCACCTGATCGACGAACTCCGTGCTGTGGCCGCGGCGGCGCATCTCGAAGGCCGTCTTCGGCACAGCGAGCGGATCGCTCACGCCCCAGTCGCACGCGGAGTTAAGCCAGATGCGCTCGCGTCCGCAGATTTCGAGCATGTCAACGGCGCGCGGCGGCGAGGATTTTGAATCCGGGTAGAGCGTGATGCCCGCCCAGAATCCCTGATCCAGCACGTATTGGATCGTGTGCTCCTCGACGTGATCGATGATCACGCGTCCGGGTTTCACGCCTTGATGCGAGCGGAGCAGATCGACGATGAGCCGCGTACCCTTGAGCTTGTCTTCGAGGTGCGGCGTATGGACGAGAATCAGCTGGTCGTGCTTCACCGCGAGGTCGACGTGCTGCTCGAGGACGTTGAGTTCATTGCGCGTATTGCGGTTCAGGCCGATTTCGCCGATGCCGAGGACGTTGGGTTTCGTGAGGAACTCGGGGATCATCGCAAGCACATCGGCGGAGAGGGCGAGATCTTCGGATTCCTTGGGGTTGATGCAGAGCCAGGAAAAATGCGGGAGCAGAAACTTCGCGGCGCGCGCGGGCTCATACTCCGTAAGCTGGCGAAAATAGTCCCGGAAGCCGTCAACTGAGCTGCGATCGTAGCCAGCCCAGAAGGCGGGTTCGCAGACGGCCTGACACCCAGCCGTGATCATCGCCTGATAGTCGTCGGTCGTGCGGCTGACCATATGGCCGTGGGGCTCGATGTAGCGCATGGTGGGAAGTGAAAGGGAAAGGGAGAGTGAACGAGAGCGCGGGAGGAACGCAGCGTACGTGTGTTTAGCGGCGAGTGGCCGCCACGTTTACTTTCCCTTTCAACGTCACCTTCACTCCGACCGTTGCGGGCGGCAGCCAGGCGCCGAGGGCGGCTTTGCCGGTGGAGACGGCGTCGGGTTTCGTGGTCGGATCGCTCAAACGTTCAAGGATGCGACGGGCCCGCTCGGGTTTTCCATCGAGGAGAACCTGGGCCGCTGTGCGCAACGCCACGCAGCGGAAGTCGTCCGCCGCACCATGGCGCTCGACGCGATCAAGGAACGCGGCGACCTCGATGAGTTTGGCGCGCACCGGCACGAAACCGTGGTCAACGAGAGCACGCGACGCGGCGGCGGCGGGCAACTTTCCCTGCGGTCGTGGGGTACGCTTCGTGGGCATGGGCGGAGAGGAGTTCAAAAGTCACATTCGTGAAAACAGGTCAAAGTAAACATCGCCCGAAACGGAAATCAACCCCGGTGCCGAACACGGAACGTTTGAACCGTTCCCCGCGCTCACGCGTCATCTCCGGGCAGCGACCCATGACCGAACAGCTCATCCTCGTTAATCAGCACAACCGCGCGGTCGGCTGCGGGGAAAAATACGCCGTGCACGCGGCCGGGCTGCTCCACCGGGCGTTTTCGATTTTTTTGGTCGATGCTGACGGACGCATTTTGCTGCAACAGCGGAGCAAAGAAAAATATCATTCGGGCGGGTTGTGGGCGAACTCATGCTGCGGCCACCCGCGACCGGGCGAGACCACCCTGCGGGCCGCCGAGCGCCGGCTCGGTGAAGAGCTCGGGGCCACCACGAAACTGCGCTTCGGTTTCCGTGCACACTATCGGGCCGCGTTCGCAAACGGTCTGGCGGAAAATGAAATCGTTTATATTTTCTTCGGCGTCGTGCCGGAAACACTGCGGCCCCATCCCGCCGAGGTGGCCGCAGTCGCCTTCCGTGATTTCGCGGCTCTCAAGCGCGACGCTACTCGAAATCCGGAGCATTATGTTTTTTGGCTGCACCATTATCTCACGCGACACGACCGCGAGATTCGTGCGGGGTTGCGTGGAGTGTGGTAACTCGGCCGGTGGCCGGGTGCCCATGAGGCAGGCAAGCCGGAATGCCCGGCCACCGGCCGGGCCTACACGCGAGCCGCGCGGCGCCGCACCGCGCCGCACCGCGCCGCACCGCACCGCTCACGCCTTCGCCGTTTCGGTCTCCGTCACGTAAGGCTCCTCACGCAACGCTGCGGCGCGTTTCCCCGCGAGGAGCTGCCACCACACACGGGCGTTTGCGAGTAACACGATCACGACGAGCACGAGAAACGTGCCGGTCACAATCGCGTCCACGCGATTATTGAAGAGTTGCGCGCTCCACAGCTTCAGCTCGGCGGGTGTCCCGCCGGCGGCGATTTTTGTCTCAAAGTTTTTCGCCAGAGCGAGGAAGCCGAGGGGCGCGGGACTGAAAATCTTCATGAGGCCCGCGCTCATCGTGACGGCGAGCAGCCAGCACAGGGGCGCGACGGTGACCCACACGTAGCGCGTGCGGCCCATCTTGATCAGTACCGTGGTGCCGAGCGCGAGGGCGAGCACGGCGAGCAGTTGGTTGGCGATACCGAAGATCGGCCAGAGCGAGTTGATCCCACCGAGCGGATCGACGACGCCTTGGTATAAGAAGTAGCCCCACGCGCCGACGAAGAGCGCGGTAGCGAGCGTGCCGGCGCCGTTCGATTGGGTATTGCCCAGTGGTTTCCAGAGTGTACCCAGCAAGTCTTGCACGATAAAGCGGCCCACCCGGGTGCCGGCGTCGATCGTGGTGAGAATGAAGAGCGCCTCGAACATGATCGCGAAGTGATACCAGAGCGCGAGGGCCGCTGGACTCTGGAAAACACCCGCAAACATGTGCGCCATGCCGACCGCGAAGGTCGGCGCGCCGCCGGTGCGGCCCACCATATTTTTTTCGCCCACACTCGCCGCGAGCGCCGACATTTCACCGGTCGTCACCGGGAAGCCGAGCGCGGTGACTTTGGCAGTCACGGCTTCCGGAGTGCCGGCCATATTGATGGCGAAATATTGGCCGGGCTCCATCGCGCACGCGGCGATGAGGGCCATAATACCGACACACATTTCCGTGACCATCGCGCCGTAGCCGACGATGCGGATGTCACGCTCGTTGCCGAGCAGCTTGGGCGTGGTGCCCGACGAAATCAGCGAGTGGAAACCCGAGATGGCCGCGCACGCGATCGTGATGAAAACAAACGGGAACACCGGGCCGGCGAACACGGGTCCGCTGCCATCAATGAACTTGGTGAGCGCCGGCATTTTTAGCGTGGGCGCGAGCACGATCACGGCGATCCCGAGGGCGAACACCGTGCCGATCTTCATAAACGTGCTGAGGTAATCGCGCGGCGCGAGCAATAGCCACACCGGCAGAACGGAGGCGGCGAAGCCGTAACCCATAATCCACCACGCGATCGTCGTGCCGTTGAGCGTGAGAAATTCTTCCAGTTTCGTGCCGTGGAGAAATTGCCCGCCCCACACCGAGGCCAGCAGCGCGGCGACGCCCAGCACGCTGATCACCGCGAGACCTTTTCCGCTCTGGCCCACCCCGCGCATCCCGAGCCCCATCAGCACGGCGATCGGCATCGTGCAGGCGATGGTGAAGAGGCCCCACGGACTTTCCGCGAGCGCCTTGACGACGACGAGGGCGAGCACCGCGAGGAGGATGACCATAATCGCGACGATGCTCACGAGGGCGATGCTGCCGGCAAACGGACCGACCTCGTCGCGTACCATTTGGCCGAGGGATTTTCCGCGACGGCGCGTGGAGCAAAACAGAATCACCGAATCGTGCACCGCGCCGCCCATGGTGGCACCGATGAGCATCCACAACATCCCGGGCAGATAACCAAATTGCGCCGCCAGCACGGGGCCGACCAACGGTCCGGGACCGGCGATGGCGGCGAAATGGTGACCGAAGACGACCCACTTGTTCGTCTTTACAAAATCACGTCCGTCGGCGTTGACCGTGGCGGGCGTGGCGCGGAGTTCGTCGAGCGTGAGGACCTTGGCCATGAGCCACGCCGAGTGGAACCGGTAGCTGATGGCAAAAACACACAACGCGGCGACGACCATCCAGAGGGCGTTGACGGGTTCGCCGCGCGACCACGCGAGCACGCCGATTGACCCGGCCCCCAGTAGGGCGACGAGGGTCCAGCCCAGAATGCTGAGTGGGTTGGGTGGCGAAGAGGGCACGGGGACAGTAGCGGTGGTCATGATGAGGGAGGGGTCTCGCGAGAAGATGTCGGCCGACTTCCCGTGGGCAAGCCCGCCCTCGAATCGCGCGGTAAATTTCCCG
>Ga0114966_10002864_pt1 | contig 15313 bp, 15 predicted proteins | sample M_130207_XF_Meta_FD_87029 | JGI IMG/M metagenome (GOLD analysis project Ga0114966, IMG submission 87029) | Freshwater microbial communities from Lake Montjoie, Canada to study carbon cycling - M_130207_XF_MetaG | ecosystem: Environmental > Aquatic > Freshwater > Lake | place: Lake Montjoie... | reverse complement strand
GTTCATTATTTTAAACCAATGCAAACGTATAATATTCGAACCCTTATAAAATCTTTGCAAAACCCTATCCCAAATGTATTTGTTGTAGGAGAATTATGTAGTTATCAACAAGGGTGGACAAATGGGGCAGTTGATAGTGTTGAAAAAATCAGAACAAAATTATTTAGCAATAAAATTCTTTAATATCTGATGGTAATAGTGGAGGATTATTTGGTTTGGATATAGAATATTTTTTAATTTTAGGTGGTAATGGCGGAGGTAAAGAATTATTCGGAGAATTATTTGGAGAATTATTTGGAGAATTATTTGATTCTGATATAGAATATTTTCTAATTGGTAATGGTGGAGGTTGAGAATTATTTGATTCTGATATAGAATATTTTCTAATGGGTAATGGTGGTGGTTGAGAATTTGGTAATGATTTTGGTTGAGAATTTGGTAATGGTTGTGGTTGAGAATTTGGTAATGGTGGTGGTTGAGAATTTGGTAATGGTGGTGGTTGAGAATTTGGTAATGGTGGTAATGGTTGATTATAATCAAAATATTTTTTTTCTTTTATTATTTTAGATTTCGTTAAACGGTTAAAAGGAGGGGGGTATGATGTGGATAAATTATTTGTATTATTTTGTATACTCATTCTAAGTATATACTTATATAAATATATAATTATATATATTTTTTATAAAATGTCAACTTCAATTTTTATAGTTAAACGTATCTTAACAAATTTAATATTAGAAACAAAATTAAATAATACTGCAAAATCTGCCTTAATCATTGAATTAAATAAATTTACACTTGAAACAAATATTCAAAATGAAATAATTGAGAATCGAATAAAAAAAATAGAAATTTATTTAGAAAATATGAAAAATACCCAACAAAAATATTGGTAAGAAATAAAAGAATAAAATATATTGGTCCTGATTAGTCCTGATTAGCCCTATATAAGATTAGTCCTGATTAGCCCTATATAAGATTAGTCCTGATTAGTCCTATATAAAAGAATAAATATTATATTATATATATTTATTATGTTCAAGTTAGCAAATCTTTATAAATTATTTACTCATGAAGAATCTAGTTTTTTCCATCTTCATAAAATTGTAGGTTGTTTATCACTCGGACATTTTATTATAAGATTTGGTCAAATGTTTATGACTCCACATATTGATTTTAAAAGTAATTATATCACATTGGGATTTATAGGAGTCCATATGTTATTATCAGCGAGTTCCCTAATATTTAAGATCCCTAATAAACGTTCTTTACATTTACCGATGATATGGCCAGAATTTAGAATACATAGTATAATATTTGCATATAGATCTTTATTCATAATGTTAGGCTTATGGATAAGTTTTAATCTTAACCTTAACCTTAATCTTAACCTAAATAAATTTTATTTTAATACCTTTAGATATGGGATAGTTTTAGCTACGCTATTTGGTGCAGATGCCGCTACGAAATATTATTTACAAGAATCTTTATTAGATCCATCTACCTCTACAATGAGAACAATGCCATACCCTCCAAATATGCCTCCCAAAATTATTTCTATTATGAATAAATTTTATTCAATATCCCAAATACTTGCAACAATGATATGCTTATATACATATTCTTATCAGAAATTATTATTAGTTTTATTTCCAATTCAAATTGCAGCATTCCTAATGACCTTAGTCCGAAAGAATATTTTAAGTCCGGGCGGTTGGCATTTATTATATACAGGAGCTCTTGGACTAAATTATGCATTTGGATTTGTATCCAAGACAGAACCAAAATTAATATCATTCTGGGTCTTAACAAGTTTATTCATTGTAGGAAGGTTAAGATTTAATCTAAATAAATATGTATTATGGAGTTTTGTTATATTTATGAAAATATTGTTAGAGAAATATTAAATTATTTTTTATCGATTCAAACTGACATTTCAAACTGACATTTCAAACTGACATTTCAAACTGACATTTCAAACTGACATTTCAAACTGACATTTCAAACTGACATTTCTGCTTTTATACCGGGATGATATCTATATGCAATTAATTCAACGTCTGAAAAATTAAAGTCAGTTATATTTTTCTTTTTTTCTCCTTTAATTAATAATTGTGGATATGGGAAAGGTTTTCTTTCTAGGCAAATTTTTACTTGTTCAATATGTGTTAAATAAATATGAGCATCACCTATAAATACAGTTAAATCACCAGGTCTTAAATCAATCCCTTCTAAATGACATAATAAATAAACAAATAAAGCCCCACAACATGTATTCCAAGAATTGGCTAAAAAATAATCACTACTTCTTAAATATATTGCTAAATTTAATTCTTTCTTATCAACATTAACATTAAATTGATATTTACACAAACAACTTGGTAGGGCAGTTTTATCAAGGGTTGATGGGTCCCAGAGATCAATTATAATTCTACGACTATATGGATCTGTTCTAATAAGATTGATTACATTCTCTAATTGATCATACCCAACATCTTTGCCATAGGATGCTTTACACCCTTTATAATCCCCGCCAAAATGTCTAAAATTAAATCCATATGTCTGCCCCATATCACCCTCTTCATAAGAGGTAAGACCTCTTTTATCTAAGAAATCTCTTGAGGTATTACCATCCCAAATAAATATATTCTTTTGTTGGAGTATTTTATTATCGGTTTGACCCCTTAGAAAGAATAATAATTCTTCAAATATCCCTCTAAAAAACATTTTTTTTGTTGTAGATAATGGAAATGAATTACGAAGATTATATTTTAACATTGAACCAAATATAGATAATGTTCCAACACCGGTTCTATCATTATTTTTTGAACCTCTTTCTAAAATAGTCCTCATCAGTTCTAAATATGATGTCTCTTCAGGATTCGCTTCGATTAGATTCGCTTCGATTAGATTCGCTTCGATTAGATTTGCTTCGATTGGATTCGCTTCGATTAGATTCGCTTCGATTAGATTCGCTTCGTCAGTCATTGTACATAAATAAATATAATTAATCTTTATATTTATTTATATAAAATATAAATTTATATATAAATATTCAAAATTATTATATATTATATCTTTATAATGTCAAATATAGAACTTTCATATAGGAATTATGATATCGATCATCATACAATGACTCCTGAAGAAATAAAAAAAAAAGAAATCATACATTGTCTATATAAACAACAGCGAATGAATATTTCTTATTCATTTAATAAACATTTAATCGAAACTTATTGTAAATTTACATCAATAATTAATTTTTGGTCATTATTTGCATCATTAGATAAAATTGTTGACCTATCTGATCCCGATACATCAATGCCAAATAGTCTTCATGCACTACAAACGGCTGAAGCAATTCGTTTGGATAATAAACCAGATTGGTTTGTATTATGCGGATTGATACATGATTTGGGAAAATGTATCTTTTTAAATGGAAAAGATTCGGACGGGACATCTCGGTCTACTCAATGGGCAATTGTTGGAGATACATTTATAACGGGATGTGCAATACCTGATGATATAGTCTTGCCCGAATATAATTCGTTGAATGAAGATCATCAAAAAAATCTTCATATGTATAAGAATAATTGTGGTTTATCAAATTGTAGTGTTAGTTTTGGTCATGATGAATATCTCTATAGATTATTACAAGCCAATTCTAATTCTTTACCAGAGGAAGCCTTATATATAATTCGTTATCATTCTTTGTATGCGTATCATAGTACAAATAGTTATGATTATTTACTCGATGAAAAAGATCGTCTTATGAAACCCATTGTTAAGGAGTTTAATAAATATGATTTATATACGAAAAATGATTCTAATATAATTAAATGGACTTTTGCTTTGAAAGAATATTATACAAATTTGGTTAAAAAATATTTATCAGCGAACCTTATGTTATATTTTTAATACAAAAATAGTTTTAATACAAAAATAGTTTTAATACAAAAATAGTTTTAAATAATTATTGATACAAAATTTGAATATTAAAATATTTAGAATATATTTAGAATATATTTAGAATATATTCTAAATATATTTAGAATATATATTGTATATATTGTATATATTGTATATATTGTATATATTGTATATATTGTATATAAACCTATAGAAACTATAGGAGGTATAGAAATTATAGGAACTATGGAATCTATGCAAGTTGATACGTCTTCTACTTCAGATATTACTTCACTTTTAGATTTTTCTAAACTTGATATTGTAGATTATAGTTTATATGAATGTACTCATGATTATATTCTTTTTTGTACGATTGATAAATCTTATAGAGATAATCTAAATTTTGCATTATGTAAAAAATGCAATTGTATTAATTCAATATATAATTATTATAATTATGATACCTCCTATATAAATCCCAAAGTTATGTCATTAGATGATACAACATTTACTGATTATGAAAAATTATCATTAGATGAATTTACGAACCATATAACTAATTTTAATTATTCCAGATGTTTATTGAAAGAAGATTATTTGTATATGGCTCAACAGTTAATATATGTATTACATCAATTACATTTGCATATATATTACTCCTATATAATTGAATCTCTGCAAAAGATATTATAAAGAGATTGATTTAGATATTATAAAGAGATTGATTTAGATATTATAAAGAGATTGATTTAGATATTATAAAGAGATTATAAAAATTGAATTATATTTATTTTATAATTTTAATATAATTATTTTATAAAGTTTAATATAAGATTAATATATAAGTGTAATCTTATATAGAATGAGTCAAGATAAATTTTATGTTAAACATGATGTATCATTTCATGAATATGAAATGCATAAACATGTGTCAAAATTAAATATAGTAAATGTGCCAGAAATTATTAGTTATGATATGCATACGAGAATATTAACAATGCAACATATTGATAATCTTAATTTATCTGATATGTATGGAGAAAATGAAGAAAATATTGATACGTATATATTTGATGAAATTCGAAGAATTATTAAATGTTTGTATCATTATAATATAGAATATCCTGATATTACAGGGTATAATTTTATTGAACATGAAAAAAAAATATGGATAATTGATTTTGAACATTCAAAAATATCTGGAAATATTACAGATTCATTTATTCTTAAATTTATCAATGGATTAAATAAATGGAATCCTGAATATAAATAAGAGTGTATAAATATATATTATTTTATATATTTATTTATATATTATGGGATTTTATTGGGAGACAATTTTTTATAATGATATAGAAAATAAAAATAAATTTATTATACTCGATCAAGTTTTATATATAATTGAACCTGAAGATATAAGTAGAGGTTATATTCGAAAAGAAAAATTATTAGAAACATATTCACATCTAATATCTAATGCAAATATTGGAGAAGATTCGTATTTGATTGAATATATTTCAACAATAGATACTTTTATAGATAAATTTGAATCGATAAGAATAAAAGTTGTCTAACAAGATTCAATTTAATCTTATCAAATTAAATAAGATAAAAATAAAATAATTTTTAATAATCAATTAATTCTGCAATATCTAACATTCTTTGTTTAGAATTGCGATAAGCTTTGCAAGATGATTTACAGGGCTTATTAAACGATTTTGTTTTTTGACCCAAATTTTTTTGTTGTAATACTTTTGCTTTGTATTCATCACGCTTTTTCTTTTTGTTAATTAATTTTTCTTTATCTAAAATCTTACCTAATTCTTTTACTGAGTGATAATTTGAGTCGAAATCCAATCCTAATCCTAATCCGAATCCTATATTAGCCTCGACAAGATCCTCCACCCCATCTTCATACGAAGAAAGAATTCTATCTAATTTTTGTTGGAAATCTAATGGATTGTAATACGACTCCGACATATGAAATCCCATCATATGCATCCATTCAGATTTATTTATTTCAGGATTCATTATTGGCTTAAATTCATTCCACCGTTGAAAAATATTATAATCGAAATACTCAATCGACAACATCTCAAAAACATATGTGATGAGTTCTTCATTCGAGGAAAAACGATATTTTAAGGGAAACTTTGCAATCTGTCCGTATACAAATTTGACATACGCATAGACAAAACATTTATCAACGTACGTCGTTGAATGCCATCCAAAATATTCATAAATTGGATCATCTAATATTTTGCAATATTCGCTAAATGATACTAGGTCAAATGGCATTCTAAAAGATTGAGATTGAGATTCAGATCAAGATTATGCGAATATTATTATGATATTCAATAATAATATATTATATCTGATACTAATTCTGTCAATTTTTTATAAGGAGAAATTTTTACAAATCACCCTTTATAAAAAGCTTAATATAATCATTTTAACAAAGTGATTCTGTCAATTTTTTATAAGGAGAAATTTTTACAAATCACTCTTTATAAAAAGCTTAATATAATTTTCTAAAAATATATTTATAGAAAATTCTGTCAATTTTTTATAAGGAGAAATTTACAAAAATCCCCCTTATAAAAAGCTTAATATGGCTTTATTCCAATTGTAGATGATGGAAAAATATTTTTTATTCGAAATATGTTGTATTCTAGATTTTGTTTAGATAAAACAAAAGGATTACATTCCTATTGTTTTATAAAATAAAATATACCCATCCGAACTAACAATCTGAGACATCGTCATAATCTGACTAACTCTTGAATCATTAAACTCAAACCATTTATCCCCAACAAAATTTTTGGAATAATTTGTATAATGCCCACCTCCAGAAGATCCCATATGATTAATAACCGAATATAAATTTAATTGAATATCTTTGTTTGGTGCGGACGAAGAGATATATGGTCCCAGATTAAGATTCTCTATCGGATACTCTATATGATGTCCAAGTTTTGATATCCGATGTCGTTGATGTTTGAATCTTTTTAATTGAATAATTAATCTTTGAGGAATCTTATAAAGAGAAATTTGTTTTATAGATTTAGTCTGACGTTTACATATGTCGCATGTATAATCGATTTGATTTGGAGTAAAATTATAATCTAATATTTCTTTAAAATCTGTAAAAACCCTGGTAGAATCATCAATTGCTAATTGTAGCGAATAAAAATGTTCAAAAATTATAGACCGATTCTTACAATTTGAACACGTTATTTGATTTTGATAGATACCTAAAAATATATCTGATATTACAGAGTGTGAACGTAGTAAGATATTTTTATAGAATTCAAATAATTTTAATTTAAGAATTTTATCAAAATGTTCCTGTTGATAAGCAACATAATACGATACAATCTGCAAAAATTTATCATTAGCATTCGTATCAAATAATTGTTTTAAAAGTTTCTCAAAATATATTAATTGAGACAAAATCTGTCTAACATCATCACTTAGCGTCAGTTGCGACATATGTTCTGAAAGATCAGCCTTTGACTCTTCATGGAGAGAATCAAGGATTAGGTCTAAGAATTCTTGACTATCATTTTGATTAAATCCAGCGAATCTTTCAGATTTCATACCGATTGCCAATTTAAATTTATCAGGTCGAATCACACAATTAATATTCCACATAACAACAATTAATCGATATAATTCATATGTAATTGTTGATTTAAAATGTTGCCGAATAACCTCAACATCCGATGTAGATGATACAAGTATAGATTGATTTTTCACTCGATCTTTAAATAATTTATTTCGTAAATAATGATTTAATAAATCAGTATTTGATAAAGCTTGTATAACACTATTTGCATAACAGGTATTACCCAAATTATGTAGCCCACTAAGTCCCAGCATTTTGAATATTATATATTATAATATAGGTTATCTTAAATCGATATTTATTATATTTTAAATCGATATTTAATATTGATTAATCGAATTTTAATCAATTTTTAATTAAAATATATTTTTATTCTAATATAAATAATAATTATATGCTAAATTTTGATTTAATATTAAAAAACTTTGAACGATTAATCAAACAGATAAAAATAGATATAGATAATTCAAATCAGCGAGATAGGCAACAGCATATGTTTAGGTTAATGTCTATTCAGAATGTTGTAAAAATTCTTAAAAAAATAAAAGATGACCCAAAAAAAAGAAATTATTCTTTAGAAGAACTTTCTTTGATTAAGGGTATAGGTATGGGGACAATTAATAGGATAAAAGAAATTATACATACGGGGTCATTATCTGAAATTAAAATTACTTCAGCCGATGAAGCATTTCAAGCGATATTAAGTTCTCTCGAGGAGATTTACGGAGTAGGTCATCTTACGGCGTATAATTTTCTTAAGAAACATAATATTACCTCGATATCTGAACTTAAAGAAAAGATCTTAAAAAAAGAAATTAAAGTTAACCCAATCATTGAAAAAGGTTTAAAATACGTTGGAAAAATTAATACATCAATACCACATGATACGATTACGGTGATAAAGGAATATCTATTAGATACGTTGTACGAAGTAGAGCATAATTTATTTGGCACCGTATGTGGATCGTACAGAAGAAATAAACCAACTTCTGGGGATATCGATATGATAATTATTCATCAACATCTCTTAACAAAATCAGATATTCTTAAGAATCGTTCTTATTTATCTGATTTTGTTAGGAAGTTATTTAATAAATCTTTTTTAATCGAATCATTAACAGCCGAAGATGTTGAGACAAAATATATGGGGATATTTTCTTATAAAGATATTATCGGTCGGATTGATATTCGATATATCCCTGTGAACTCCTATTATAGTGCTCTATTATATTTTACCGGAGGAAAAGAATTTAATCAAAATATGAGGTTGATTGCAAAAAATAAAGGCTTCCGATTAAATGAATATGGGTTGTATAAAGGGTCTAAGGCATTCGTTATAAACTCAGAGAAAGAACTATTTGATTTGATTGGGATGACTTATATTCAGCCAGAGTTGCGGTAAAATATAGTTATTAGATAAAAATATATTAATTATTTTTTACTAGATATTTATTTTAATATATAAAAATTTTAAAATAAATCTCTAGTAATATTATAATGTATCTTTTTACAAAACCTTCATATTATACATTAATCATAACTGGTTTTTTCATCTTACTCATTATTATTATAATAATACGAAATTTAAAATCAATATATGAATTAAATATATTTAATCAGATTATGATATATGGCTTACTTGGAATATTAATTGGAATTCATGGACTGTTGCATTTAGGTTTAGAAAAATTATATAATTATAATCCATTAAATATGGATGTTATAGAAGAAAATAAATCTTAAAGATTTTATCTTAAAGAGTGTATCTTTTTACGAATACCATTTTTTATTTTTTCTAAATTTTCATCTCGTATAATGACATCATAAAAATCCATTCGGTCTATCCCAAACTCTTCCAATAGTGAATCTTTTTTTTGATTAAGTGTATGGGAATAATCCCTAATAAAATCATTAAATGGGGTATCAGATTTACAGTATATATGAAAGATTTTATCAGAAGCCTTCCCTATTAAGTCTTTCTCAGTCAAAGTAAGATTTGTTAATTTTAATTCAACATACCATAAACACCATGCTAAACAATACCCTCCAGGATCTCCTGTTTTCCTAACCTCTTTTAAATTGTCATTCGACACCGCTTGAAATTTTCCACTTAATAGATAATCCCCCGGTCTATAATATTTAATCTTAGTTTTTATTTTGCGTTGAATGATGTCTAATATCTTTTTGTCTAATATTAATTCATCATTGAGTGCATTTATTCCAGTCGGTTCGAATCGTCTATAAGAGTTATCTGCTTTATCAAATAATATAATATTTGCATGAGTCATCTGATAAGATATTAATATGGAAACTTTGATTAAGATAAAACGTCGTTCTTTGTTATCGATTATCTGATGAATACACTTTTCTAGATGAGGATCTATCCAAAATAAATCTTTTGACCGCCATAAAATTAATAATGGGGAGATTTCATAGAATAAATTATAATTCACTTGTAATATATTACGAATCATCATATAAAAACGATCATACGGAATATCTTGCATAGCTAATTTAGTAAGGATCGCTTCCCGTTCTGATTGTTCTGATTGTTCTGATTGTTCTGATTGATCTGATTTACGTATTGGGATACTTAAATCCTTGTACCGTTCAAGCAGCCCAATCAGATATAGATTTTGATGAATTAAATCTGAATTAAATAACCCTGTATTATTAGTAGAAGTAATCGGAACGTTTATTGAATTAGTCTTGGGACAACTTAACGAGAGGTCGTTAGATTTCGATTCGGTCTTAGATTTCGATTCGGTCTTAGATTTCGATTCGGAATGAATTATATCATTTGGAGAGATTTTATCAAGATTCTTAAAATCTAAATCAGACCTTTCGAAAATATACTTGGAAATATTCGTAGGAATTTTTTTACCCTGTACATATATTAGATGCGCCACAATATGAGCTGGTACATTTCGATGCGAATCAAACTGTGTTAAATCAATTCCCGAACGTATACATAATTTAATCATCTTAAATTGCATTCTTTGCAAAATCATATGGAAGGGTAATAGGTCTAGATTCGGATTATTATAAAAGATATCTTTGTCTAAGAATGTATTATTTAGGATTAATTTAAATATTTTATATGAATCTTTTATAATTGCGATATGTAAAGGGTAATAGAATGAATCATTACGAGTATTAATACCTAAATTTTTACTTATAATAAATTCTGCTAATTTTAACTTATTCTGATATATAGAGTAGGATAAGATAGGAAGCTTTGTTATCGTATCAAAATCAATATACGATGATATTTTTTTAAATAAAATTAAATAATCGTCATTTGTTGTATCTGTTATCGAATCAATAAGATTTAAAACAAAACTTTTTCCGTCGGAACTTATTGTATTAAATATCATTCTGATTTGTTCGGGCTGAAACGTTAGGATAAGAGTAATACACTTTGATAATAGTTTTATAGAGGGGATTAATAAACTTATTGCATAGATATTAGATTTAGACGGAACTGCTAATAATTCTGGATAAGATTCGATTAATTCTGCACCTTCGGATAAGAATCCATTATATATTAATAAAAATAAAACATTAAAACCATCCTGATTAGATTTTAACAATAAATCCGGACGATGTGTGGCAATTTTCAGAATCATTCGAATATTCCCTCTAAGCGCACAAACATGTACAAAGGTATTTGAATTAAATATAATAGTATCTAAATTTGATTTGGTTTTGGATTGAGTTTTAGTTAGAGATTTGGTTTTGGATTGAGATTTGGTTTTGGATTGAGATTTGGTTAGAGTTTTAGTTAGAGTTTTAGTTAGAGTTTTGGATTTGGTATTTAATTCTGCATATGCTTTATCCCAATTATTAGTATTAATTAAGTTTATTATTTTATCCATATAATATAATTAAGTTTATTATTTTTAGATTATGAATTTTGATTATAAATATTTTATATAATCAAAAATTATTTGTATTAATTTCGACTCGACTCGACTCGACTCAACTCGACTCGACTCAACTCGACTCGACTCAACTCGAACACATATCACAACCTTCTGCTTTTCTCCCCGGAGTATATTTACACATTTTTGCTGGAGATTCTGATGTACTTGCCAATACGCCTTCTGATATTTTTCTCTTGTACCCCATAACATCTTCTAATGAAGTAATATTTTTTAATCTTTTTATATCTTCTATATCAATTCCAAAATTAATAGGGTTTACTGCTGGGGATGAATGTAGATAATACATTCCGGTTTTTAATCCACCTTTCCATCCATAAAAATGAGCGGATGTTAATAAAGTAAAATCAGGTTTAGCCATAAACAAATTTAAACTTTGGGATTGGTCTATAAATGGAGCTCTATCTATTGATTGTTGAATAATATTTTTTAAAGAAATCTCAAAGGCTGTCTTGTATAATGCCTTAATATCAGAGGGTATAGTGTCAATATTTTGGATCGAACCATCTGATATAATAATTAATTTTCGAAGATCGTCCGACCAAAGACCCTCCTTTTTCAAATCATGTATTAGATTTTCATTAATCACAATAAATTCACCAGCTAATGTTGTCCGAACAAATAACATCTTATGAAGGGGTTCAAAACATTCAGAGTTTCCCATAATTTGTGAAGTTGATGCGGTTGGCATTAATGCCGTTAATAAAGAATTACGAGTACCATAAGTTTGGACATCCTGAATTAATTTATCCCAATCTAACTCTGAACTTAACTCGGACCGTTTAACCTTCCATAACCCCCACTGTAAAACCCCCTCGGAAAATGGAGACCCTTTAAAAGAACTATATGGTCCATATTTTTGTGCAAGAAGATTGGATTCTGATACACAGGCATAGTACATATATTCAAATATCTTCTTATTAAGCTGCATAGCTTCCGACGATTCAAATGGGAACTTCATACGATTATAAACGTCTGCTAAACCTTGAACTCCTATACCAATTGGTCGATGATTCAGATTAGAACGTGAAGTTTTTTCAGTAGGGTAGAAATTTAGGTCGATAACTTTATTTAAATTACGTACAGCGACCCTACAAATCGTCATGAACTTCTCAAAATCAAATCTCAAAGTATGTTCTTTCACTGAGACAAATTGTGGTAGGCATATCGATACGAGATTACATACTGCGGTTTCATCAGAGCTAGAAAATTCCATAATTTCACTGCAAAGATTTGATGAACGTATCGTACCAAGATTTTTTTGATTGGATTTTTCATTAGCAGGATCTTTATAACACATATAAGGGAATCCGGTTTCGCACTGAGAGATTAATATTAATTTGAATAACTCTCTAGCCTTTATCTTAGACCGATACATCCCCTTCATCTCATATTCTTCATAAAGATTTTTAAAGGGTAGCCCATAGACTAGATTTAACCCCTTGCATTGATCTGGGCACATTAAAGACCAATCCTCGTCATTCTCACATCTCTCCATAAATAGATCACAAATCCATAGGGCTAAAAATAAATCTCTACATCTTCTTTCTTCATTACCTGTATTTTTTCTTAATTCTAAAAAATCAATTATATCAGCATGATATAATTCTTTATAAACGGCGATAACCCCTTTTCTTTTCCCTCCTTGATTAACATACGTTGATATCCAATTAAGACCCTTATAAAAAGGTATAGTTCCATTACTTTGACCATTTGTCTTACGAATTATGGACCCATCTGCTCTAATAGAACTGGTGTGGATACCAATACCTCCAGCCCATTTTGAAATCTTCATAATATCGCTCATAGTTTCTCCAATTGAATCTATTGAATCATCAATTGAAATTAAATAACATGATGATAATTGAGGGTACGGAGTTCCAGCATTAAAAAGAGTAGGGGTTGCGTGTGTGAAATATTTGTTTATGAGTAAATGATAAGTCTCAATACAAGCATTCGTATCATGTTGATGAATGAATAATGCCGTCCTCATAAACATATGGGAAGGTCTCTCTACAATCTTACTAGAAAAAATAATCTTGTTATCTATATTAGAGTATGAGTATATTTTCATCAGGTAGGAACGTTCAAGGGTTTTTATTCCAAAGTAATCAAAATTATAATCATCATCCTCTGAAATCTCTGATTGAAGAATATCTCCATAAGTTTGAGTAAGTTCATAATATCCCCTCGATAGAAGAGGTGCTGGATTAAGATTTTGGTCAGAATTATTATATAAAAGATGCGATACTTCTTTAAAAGACGGATTTGTATGCAGATGGAGATAACTTACAACGATATTCGAACCAAGTTTATTATATTCTGGATCCGAACTAGTATGAATAACACATTGATCGGCGATATAAGTGTAGAACGTTTTTTCATCGACTTGTGCTGGTAAACTCGTAATGATAGTTTGCACCAACATATCAAGATTAATCTCGGTATAACCATATTTTATGATAAATTTATTTAAAAAATCTTTAACAAATTGAAAATTTATCTGAAACATTATATATTTTAATAAAGTTTAATTTTTATATAAAAATTTATTAATTTTTATATAAAAATTTATTAATTTTTATATAAAAATTTATTAATTTTAATATTTATATATAAATTAAATAATATATAATTTATATAAAAGTATGTCTCTTAATCCATTAGAAGATGAACAGTATTTCAGATTGACTATCCTACCAATAAATCCTCGATTTAAAATTTTATGGGATCTTTATCAGAAACAACTTGAATCGATGTGGGTGACAAAAGAGATAGATTTCTCAAACGATCTTAAAGATTTTCTTAAGTTAACTGATTCTGAACAACATTTTATTAGGATGATTTTAGCATTTTTTGCAGCATCCGATGGGATAGTAAATTTTAATATTAGAGAACAATTCTTTGCAAAAATAAAAGTTGCTGAAGCACAAGTTATGTTAGGATTTCAATATATGATGGAAAATATTCACGGAGAAGTATATTCGAATATGTTAAATAATATAATCCAAAATGAAGAAGAGAGAACTTATCTCTTCGACGCGATATCTAATATCGAATCTATTCGGCTGATGAAGGAATGGGCATTCAAATGGATTCATAGTAAAAATGATTTAGCTTACACGATATTTGCAGCAGGTATTATTGAAGGGATATTTTTTAGCGGGGCATTCGCATCTATATTTTGGTTAAAGATGATGAGAGGACAAAATAAATTATTTATGGAAGGTCTAATTAAATCAAATAAATTAATCTCTAGAGATGAAGGTCTTCATACAAATGCAGATGCAGCATTATATCAATTTGTTCAACCAATCTCCCAAATAGATGCTTATGAGATGATAACGGAGGCAATTTTACTTGTTGATAATTTTCATCAGGAGGGGATACAAGTTAAGATGATTGGAATGAATATTGAATTAATGAATCAATATATTCGGTACGTCGGGGATCGTTTACTAAATTTATTTGGATATGAAAAATTATATCACACAACAAATCCATTTCACTTTATGGAATTAATCGGGTTAGATACAAAGGGGAATTTCTTTGAGACAAGACCAACTGAATATCAATCCGCACACAATGATATAAATGAAAATTGGCACTTTACAATAAGAGATAATTTCTAAAAGATTATATATTATATAATAAAAAATATTTATTTTCAAATTTATATTATATATATGACTCTAAATCATACACAATTATATAAACTTAGAAAATATCGAAAAAAATTATATAGTGTTAATCAAGAACATCCATCCTTTCAAAAATATCTATCAAAGTATATATATTATTTAAGTGGAAGGGGTGGTAGAAATTTAAG